>Ga0207641_10000758_pt1 | contig 34753 bp, 30 predicted proteins | sample KBSSwiS62_FD_184306 | JGI IMG/M metagenome (GOLD analysis project Ga0207641, IMG submission 184306) | Switchgrass rhizosphere microbial communities from Kellogg Biological Station, Michigan, USA - KBS Switchgrass S6-2 (SPAdes) (version 2) | ecosystem: Host-associated > Plants > Roots >... | reverse complement strand
TCTCCCACTGAGCTAATCGCCCGAGGCGGAGGCGGGAATCGAACCCGCGTACAGGGCTTTGCAGGCCCTTGCCTAAACCACTCGGCCACTCCGCCCGATCATCCCCGATGGGATCGTGGGGATCGGAACCTGGAGGCCCAGGCAGTGAATACGAGGTTTCCTCCGAGCGGACGACGGGACTCGAACCCGCGACCCTCACCTTGGCAAGGTGATGCGCTACCAGCTGCGCTACGTCCGCATGCTCCCGGTTCCCCGGGGCTCGTCGAGGCTGTTCGCTCCGACGTGAAGAACATTAGCAGGGGCCCCCTCAGGGCCCCAAATCCACCCCCCACTCGTTGCGGGGCAGTGGGTCTGACCTGCACCAACGGGCCGGAGGGAGCGCTCCGGCCCGGCGCGGTGCGTGCGGTCAGTCCCGGGCGCCGTCGCTCGTGTTGGGAGCGAGGAGCTGGTCGAGGGCGGCGTCGAAGTCGAGCCACGAGTACTCGCTCGTCGCCGGTACGAGCTCGAAGGTGCGGTCCAGGAACTCGGCGAGCGGACGCGCCTTGGTGGTGAACACCGCGTGTCCGGACGGGGAGGCGAGCTCCACCTCGACGCGCTCCTCGTCCCGCGGGCCGCCGAGCAGCGGCTTGACCCGGACGTCCCCGGTCCCGGCCGGCGCGAGCAGGCCGTCGGCGAGCAGGTCGCGGGCGAAGACCCAGTCGACGGGGCTGCCCTGCCCGGTGCGGAAGGAGGCCTGCACGGCGTAGGGGTCCCTGCTCGAGTACGAGAGCTCGACCCGCACCGGCACCGGCCGCTGCTCGGGGGTGACGAGCTCGAACAGGGCCCCTTTCACGAATGATCATGGGCTGGTCGCGCATCCTTGCTCCTCTTTCTGGCGCCGCGTGGTCCGTCGTGCGGAAAAACGAGCGTGTCGCCAAGATGTGACGGGTCGGGGGACGTTCTCCGCTCACTGGATCGTCGGCGGTAACCCGTAAGGGTGGTCCGGACTCCCCTGTCGGGTGTGTCCGACCTGCGAGAACGGGTGATCGCCCGGTCGGCTGTGATCCAGATTGCAGGCAACGGCGGCCCGGCGACGATCGTTGGTCAGAGCCGCGGGCAGGATGTGAGGGACCTCAGGTGGCAGATGTCGCCGACGAGGCGGGCGCCCGCTCGGCCGCGCGAGCGCTCGACGCGGGCCTGGCCGCCCGGGTCCGCGCGGGGGACGGCCGTGCCCTCATCGAGCTCTACGACCGCCACGGTCGGTCGGCGTGGGCGCTGGTCCGCCGGATCTGCGCGGACGAGCGGCTGGCCGCGGACGTGGTGCAGGAGGCCTTCCTGGCCTTCTGGCGAGACCCCGGCACCTACGACGCCGGCCGCAGGGCGTTCTCGACCTGGCTGCTGACCGTCGTGCACCACCGGGCGGTGGACGCGGTCCGACGCGAGGGGGGCATCCGCCGTCGGACGGTCCCGGCCGAGGGGGCGGAGGACACGACCGTGCCCGGCGCCGACCAGCAGGCGTTGGGGGCGGTCGTGGCCGGGCGGGTCCGCACCGCGCTGGGCAGGCTGCCCCGCCAAGAGTGGCAGGCGCTCGCGCTGGCCTACTTCGGCGGGTACACACAGCGTGAGGTGGCGGCCCTGACCGGGGTCCCGCTCGGCACGGTCAAGTCGCGGACGTTCACCGGCCTCGCCCGGCTGCGGTCGGTGGTCGGGCCGGTCACGGGGTCCGAGGGGGCGGGCGGATGAGCACCCCCCAGCCGTGCCCACACACCGAGCAGGCGGTCGCCTGGGCCCTGCACGCCCTCGAGCCGGACGAGGAGGAGGCCCTCCGCCGCCACCTGCCCGGCTGCGCCGACTGCCGGGCGACCGAGGCGGAGACCGAGGAGACCCTCGCGGCCCTCGGCGGGGCCGTCCCCGTGGACGAGCCGCCGCCCCGCCTGCGCGACCGCATCCTGGACGAGGCCGCCCGGACACCTCAGGTCCCGCAGGCCCGGCTCGCCGCGCGGGAGTCCCGTGGTCCCGGTGGCGGGGCCGGGAACGGACCCTCCCGCGGCGTACCGCCCCGCCGTCGCGCGGCTCGGCGCGGACGACCCCGCCTCCGCGCCCGCCGGGTCGCCGCGCTGGCGACCGCGGCCGTCGTCGCGGTGGCCGCGATCGTCGGGCTGAGCGGGTACGCCGCCGCCCTGAAGTCCGAGCGGGACAGCGAGGCCGCCCGCGCCCAGAGCATGGTCACGCTGGTCCGGCAGCTGGCCACCCCCGGGACCGCGCACGCCTTCCTCGCGTCGAGCGCGGGCGGGGCCGCCGTGGCCGCCGTGGTCGTGACCCGGACCCAGCAGACGGTGATGCCCGTCGGCCTGCCCGCGAACGCGCGCGACCACGTCTATGTGCTCTGGGGCCTGCCCGGCGGGGGAACCCCCACCCCGCTCGGCACGTTCGACGTACGTGACGGCGGCCCCGGCGTCCAGTCGGTAGGCTCGTCGCCGGACGGTGCCGGATTCGCGCAGTTCGCGATCTCGCTCGAACCCGGTCGGGCCGCCCCGGCCTCGCCGTCCGACGTGGTGGCGAGCGGGCGGGCGGAGATCTGAGCGAGAAGACAGCGAACCGGGGGCTCAAGCAGCGCCTGGTCGACTTCAGACAGGGCATCGAGGAACGCCCGACCGCGCGTCGGGTGTGGCGGATCGGCGTCGGGGTGCTGGGCAGCCTGGTTCTGGCCGGCGGCATCGTCGCCATCCCGTACCCCGGCCCCGGCTGGGCGATCGTCTTCGTCGGCCTGGCGATCCTCGCCTCCGAGTTCGCCTGGGCCAAGACGGTCCTGCGGTTCGCCAAGGGCAAGTACGACGCCTGGACGGCCTGGCTCGGCCGCCAGAACCTCCTCGTGAAGGTCCTCGTCCTCGCCGCCACGGCCGCGATCGTGGTCGCCACGCTGTGGCTGTTGAACGCGTTCTGGCTGGTGGCGGGCTGGGTGGGGCTGCGGGAGTGGACCTGGTTGCAGAGCCCGATCCTCGGGTGATGTAGGGTTCTGCCAACGCAGCGGGCGATTAGCTCAGGGGGAGAGCGCTTCGTTCACACCGAAGAGGTCACTGGTTCGATCCCAGTATCGCCCACTCGCCGAAGGCCCTGGTCAGGGCTCCGAAACGGAGCCGTGAAACCAGGGCCTTCGTCGTTTCCGGAGACGGAAAGGCATCAGAAAGGCATCACGCGCTCCGCGGGGCATCGTCGTCCGGGTCGTCGTCGAGCGCGCGGAGGATGCGGTCGGAGTTGTTCGTCCGGCGTGTGTAGAGGTCCAGCGTCGTCGAGGACCGCTCGTGCCCCATCACCCGCTGCACCATGTTGGGCGGCACGCCGTCGTCGACGAGCCACGTGGCGTATGAGTGGCGAAGGTCGTGGAAGCGGAGCCCGCCAGCCTGCTCGCGGGCGACTGTCTTGATGGCGGCTGCCCGGGTCGCGAACAGCTCGCGGTGGGGTCGACCGTCGTCAGTGGACCAGCTCGCTTGGAAGTGGTCGCCCTTCTCGGCCACGGAGCCCAGGAGGCCGGCGCGGACGAGGGCTGGCCGCCAATGCCGGCTACGGAAGATCGTCCGACGGGGCGCTCCGCCGACTTCGTTGGGGAAGAGGAGCCCGCCTTCGCCCAGCTCGAACGCTGCCATGTGCTCCCGCAGGATCGTCACGAGCCAGGTTGGCAGCGGAATCGTCCGACGGCTGGCGGTCGACTTCGGGTAGGGCTTGAACGCGGTGTGCCCCGAGACCTCGATGACGGTTCGGATGACCTGCAGGTGGCCCCGGTCGAGGTCCACGGCGTCGTCGCAGAGTCCGATGGCCTCGCCCCACCTGAGCCCCGCACCACCCGCAACGGCGACGAGCCCGCGGTACCGCTCCACGACTGCCGGGACGAGTTGATGCCGGAAGGCCCCTCGCTCGATGACCTGGTCGTCGGTGTCCCGGCGTCGACGCCGCGGGATGCGCACGTCCTCTGAGGGGTTGAAGGCGATGAGCCGGTTCCGGACCGCCGAGCGCAACACCGCCGAGGTGAGTCGGCGGCACTCAGCGACCGTCGCGGGCGACAGCCGACGGCCCAGGTCGGAGATCCAGGTCTGGACGGACAGGTGATCGATCTTGGCGAGCTGCCACGTCTCCCACTGGGGCAATACGTGGGTCCGCATGATGGAGGCGTCCCGGGCGTGAGTGGTTGCCTCGGTGTTCCACGACGCCATCCACGCCCGCGCGTGATCGCCGAACAGCATCCGGCCCGCGTGCGGCGACACGTAAGCCCCCGTGCTGGCCGAGGTCGCCACACTGCCGAGGAAGGCCGTCGCCTCGCGCTTGGTAGCGAAGGTCTTGCTCACCTGCTTGCCGGACGGCTCGAGCCAGTAGGCACGCCAACTCCCCGCCGGGGTCTTGCGGACGCCGGCCATCAGGCTGCCTGCCCGTCGAGCCAGGCGTGGAACCGACGGCGGGAGATCAGCCAGCGTCGCCCCACTCGCTGCGCCGGGATCACCCCGTCCCGCACGTGCTGGTAGGCGATCCCGCGCGAGAGGTCGAGGAGGGCGGCGACCTCCTCCACGGTGTACGTCAGGCGGGCGGTGTCGATCACCGTGCTCTCGCGGTGGGTCATGGCGTCCTCCTGGCGGGTCGGCGGTCGTCGCGGATGCGTTCGGCGTGGGCGATGGCGAGTTCTCGGTCGGTGTCGGTGTGGTGGCCGATGCCGACGAGGTGCCAGTCGTTGACGACGATCACGGGCTGGTCGGCCGGGTGGCCCAGCTCGGCGAGCTGCTCGGTGAGCCGCCAGGCACCACGTTCGCCGCGGACCGTGCGGAACGTCGTGGAGTACGCGCGGCTCTTGGTGAGGAAGTGCCCGCGGAACCCGAGCATGTGGGCCCACTTGCGCAGGGTTCAGCTCGGCGTTCTGCGGGAGCCCGCCGAGGTGCCAGGCGGTCTCGATCAACCGCCGGTGATGGTCGGCCAGGGCCACGCGCTCGAGGTGAGCCAGCGAGCGGATGGGGCGGTCGGGATGGCCGGGAGCGCTCGTCCGGCATTCAGCTCGATTGCAGCGCTGTGCAGCACGTTGGCGATCTGCATCGCCACGGCGCGGTCGCCGACGATCTCGTCCCGGTAGTCGTCGAGCAGCTCGGCGATGACGGAGTAGGCGTGCGCCTCGGCAAGGGTCGAGTCGTCGACCCGGACGTCTCGGTCGTACCTGCTCCGGCTTCCTACCGCATGCCTCCGCCCGGTCGCCATGGTGCGCGGAGGTCGCCGCACATCTCTACGCCGACCACCGACCGCCGCCAGCTCCAGACTCTACCTCCGTGTCGAACACATGTTCGATACCCTGTTCGGGCGGGGTTCAGACTTTCTCTACCTGTTCAAGGGCGCCTCCGGCGCCGGTCGCGCGGGGCTGCGGCCTCCGGCCGGTCCCCGCACGGCCCGATTCGACCGGGCCGCATCTATGGACGGAGAATGTCCGGCATGGCAGAACTCACCACGTGGGGTCCGGTACTCCTCGAAGCAGCCAGCTCGCTTTATCGGCATCAGGTCGATCCGGCGACGCAAAGCGATACCGAAGTGTACTGGGATATTGTGTTCGCGGCGGCGAGTCAGTATTCGGCGTCTGACTTTTTCGAGCGTTCCGACCCTCGCCTGGATCCCATTGCGGTGGGGCTCGACTTAAGACTTGACCGAGGATGGCTGGCTGGCTTCCAGTTCGATTCGCCCCAAAGTGCATATACCTTATCATCGAGCCTTAAGGCCATATCAGTCACGAACCCAAAGCTTGAAGGACTGGGAGATAAGCCTGCCGGCGCATTCTGGACATCTTCCTTCCTTCCTGACGGGGACAGCGCTTGGGCGCGTTCTGAGCTTAGCGAATTCCCAACCCTGCATAGGCCACGTAAGAGCTTCTTTTTCGAGCTCGGCAGTCACGAACAAGTCTTCCACATAAGATCCCTGGCTGATTACCAATACCTACTGAGCCAGTATCCTCGACGAACTTCCAGCGGGCGCGCGGTTATCGACTGGACTCGTGCCGGCGAGGACTTTATAGCGGTGCATATGACCGCAGCAGGCCTTGCCCGTGTGCAGTGCTACCGACTCGACGTAGACGGCGCGCCAGCGTGTCTGACGGGATGGGATGCAGAATCAACAGCCTGGCTGCGCTCGCCATCCTCCACATGTGTACTGGTTGAGGGGCAGTAGCTACCCGCAGTCGCAAGTGCCCGATCGCGTGTCACCCGAAGCGGTCGGTCGTCTAGACGGAGAGCAACGCCTTCTGATGATCTTGAATCCTCTCAATGGGGGTTCATCGTGCGAATCGGTCGCGTTGTCGTTTCTGCGCTCTCAGTTGGCGTTTTGGTTATAAGTGCTTCCCTCGTCTCATCTCCTGAGGCGCATGCCGCCATCAAGACCATCGGTGAGTGCGATCTGCTTTTCGATTACCCTCATGGATCCGTCCATGCGGGTGGGAGCGTAAGCGCGGATATGCGGATCAAGTGCAGGACGCCGCAGCGCTACCTTGGCGTAGACGCAATCTTGTACCGTACATATCCAGGCTCTGACTATAGCTGGAGGATTCCCGCCAAGAATAAAGGGGAGAATGTCAATTACATGAGCGCAGTCGCCGCAGAGTCGTGCCAGAAGGCGACCTATCGATCAGAGGCCAACTATCTCATTATCGATAATAATGGCGTGCGTCATGAAGAATTCGGCTATAAGTCGAAGTCAATCTTCAATCCTTGCGATCTTCCCTAGGCTATTCTCGTCGCATTATGGGTCCAGTGACACGGCTTTGCCCAGCGGCGCCCTCGCCGGGCAGGCAGATCAACAGGATGGCGGCCCGTGCCATCCCGACGACCTCCCGGAGGGCTACCACGCGGCCACCCGTGGGCGGAGCTGGCGTAGCTCGGCTGGCGGCGGCGATGAGGGCCGCCCACAGGCGTCCGCGCGGTCGGCTGCAGCAGGACGCTCCTATGTCGTGTCAAGGACGGGGGCGGGGTTCCTCGGCCCTGGTGAGGGTCAGCGAGAAGCGAGGCCGGTTCAACCCCGCTGCGCGCCCCTGCGGGGTTTCAGGGTTGAGCCGTCCCCACTCGTCGCTGGGCAGGCAGGGGCGCCGAGGACAGCGGCAGGGAAATGAGCAACTGGTAGAGCTCGCGGGCGACGTAGCGTTGCGGGCAGCGGATGGTCTCGCGTTTGGACAGGCCCTCGGCGGTGCGACGCCGGTAGTAGGCGCGGGTGCGGTCGTCGAGGCGTAGTCGGGTGAGCACGACGGTGTAGATCGCATTGTTCGCGGCCCGGTCACCGCCACGGTTGAGCCGGTGGCGGTGGGTGCGGCCGCTGGACGCTGGGATCGGAGCGACCCCGCAGAGGTGGGCGAAGGCGGCTTCGGAGCGCAACCGGTCGGGGTTGTCGCCGATGGTGGTCAGCAGCTGCCCGGTGACTTCCAGGGCGACGCCGAGGCGCTCGAGCATGGCCGGGGCCACCGCGGTGATCAGGGGGCGTAGCTCTCGATCCGCTGCGCGGATCTCGGTGGTGAGCTGTTGGTAGCGCTGGGCGAGGCGGTGCAGCGCGGTGGTGGTGGCCTCGGCCGGCTCAGTTGGCCGAGTCGTGATCTCAAGCGCGATGCAGGCTTTGACCAGGACCGGGGTCTTCAGGCCGCGGAGTTGTTCTCGAAGCTCGGCTGGCCCGGTGACCAGCAGCGACTTGAGCTGGTTGATCGTCTGGGTGCGGGCCTTGACGGCGCTGCGGCGGGTGATTCGGATGACGCGGATGGCCTCGACGAGTCCGTCGGCGTTCTTCGGCTTCGGTGCGTGCGGACGGCTGAGCGCAGTGCGGGCGGCGGCGTAGGCGTCGACCGGGTCGGACTTTGCCGCGGGTCCGGCGGGTGCGGCGGTCGGGGCGGTCGACCTCGACCACGGTGACGCCGGCGTGGCGGAGGTGGCGGGTCAGGGCGGTGCCGTAGGAGTGGGTGCCCTCGACACCTGCACGCGCTATGGGCCCGTGTTGGCGGGCCCAATCGAGGAGCTGACGGTAGCCGTCAGGGGTGGTCGTGAACTCGGCGTCGGCGACTTCGCGGCCGAGGTGGTCGACGACCGCGGCGTGGTGGGTGTCGCGGTGGGTGTCCACACCGAGGACCATGTGTGGTCGGGTTCGACGGTCGTGCTGGTTGCGGTCATGCTGAGCATCGCTGGCCTCGTTCCGATCGCACCGGATCAGGGTCGGCGTGTCGCGGCCAGGGTCGGTGGACAAGACAGTGACGGGGCCTCTCGCACAGGCTCCTATGAAGTCACGCCGTCCTCGGTCGTGCGCGCAGGCGATGCCGTTGCCGAGACGAGCCGACCGATCCTGGCTAAGGACAACACCCCGGCAAGGGGGCGTCAGTCGACGGCGGGTCACACTCGCCCGGCAACGGCACCGCCTGCATCCTGATACTCACTGTCGACGGGATGGCACTCGGCGGGCAGGGGAGTGCCGCGCGAGGCATCAGGAAGGCACCACGAGCCCTGACACGGCCCGGCACGGGGGAGCACCGGTCAGCACGTCGGCCAGCGAGAACGATCCTCATCGACCCCCGGTGGCAGCCGGGGACCGCGTTCACACCGAAGAGGTCACTGGTTCGATCCCAGTATCGCCCACTCGCCGAAGGCCCTGGTGAGGGCTCCGAACAGGAGTCAGCGACCAGGGCTTTCGTCGTTGTCGTCGTCGAAGACCTCGCTGTAGATACCCAGAGTGACCGCGACGTGAGCGTGGCCGAGGATCACCTGTGCGTCCCGGGCGGATACCCCGAGGGTCTTGAGCATCGTCGCGGCCGTGCGCCGCACGTCATGAAAGGCGATCTTCGGCAGTCCCGTCGCAGCGACGATGCGGTCGAACGAGCGAGACGCGTTCCGGGGCTCGATGGGGCGGCCGGTTCGGTGGTGAACACGTAGGCGGTGTCCTGCCATCCGAGCGCCGCGATCTCGCCGCGCCGCATCCCGTACACGACGGCGAGGACGAAGAACGAGACCAGGCCGTCCTCAGCAGCAGCGAGAAGGAACCGCTGAGCCTGGGAGGCGGTCCACGCGACCCTGCGTCGCCTGGTGCCGGGAATGTCCTCGCCGCGATGCCGCGGGCTTTCGGCCCCGCCATCCCGACGATCGCGGCGCGGCCACGGGAACCTCCACGTGTGCGGCTACAAGGAGGAGGGCACCACCACGACCCGTGATCGACAGCAACCTCAACGGCGCCTACCACGCGGCCCGATCATGTCGCCGGGCACGGGAGGACACGCGTGTCGATCCCGGGATGAAGCAGTCCGGGCCGGGACGCGAGGGCGGGCGGGAGGGGCTGCGGGCCTTCCGGGAGACCCGGTTCCTCTCCGTGGTCGCATCGCAGGCCTGACGGGTCAGGAGTCCTCCATCCCCAGCCGATGGACCCGGACGAGGTTGGTCGAGCCGACCGCGCCGGGCGGCGAGCCCGCGACCACGACCACCAGGTCACCGTGCTGGAACCGAGGGAGGGCGAGCAGCGCGCGGTCGACCTCGCCCATCACCTCGTCGGTCGTGGTGGCGGGGGCGACGAGAAAGCCCTGGACACCCCACGACATCGTGAGCTGCGCGAGTACGCCTGGTGAGGGGGTGAGCGCGAGCAGCGGCATGCGGGGGTGTAGGCGCGCGACCCGTCGCACGGTGTCGCCGGACTGGGTGTAGGCCACGAGGGCGCGGGCGGCGAGGCGTTCGCCGATATCGCGGGCGGCGGAGGCGATCACCCCGCTGTGGGTGCGGGGCACGTGCAGCAGCGGCGGCACGCTCGCCGAGCCCTGCTCGACGGCCTCGACGATGGTCGCCATCGTCTCCACCGCCGTGACGGGGTGCCGCCCGACGCCGGTCTCGCCCGACAGCATGACGGCATCTGCGCCGTCGAGCACCGCGTTGGCGACGTCGGAGGCCTCCGCACGGGTCGGCCGCGAGTTGACGATCATCGACTCGAGCATCTGGGTCGCGACGATCACCGGCTTCGCGTTCTCCCGGGCGGTCTGCACGATCCGCTTCTGGACCAGCGGCACGTCCTGCAACGGTAGCTCGACGCCCAGGTCGCCGCGCGCGACCATCACCCCGTCGAAGGTGAGCACGATCGCCTCGAGGTTGTCGATCGCCTCGGGCTTCTCCAGCTTGGCGACGACGGGGACCCGCTGCTCGGCCTTGTCCATGATCCGGAGCACGCCGTCGATGTCCGCGGGGCTTCGGACGAACGAGAGGGCCACGATGTCGACGCCGAGCCCGAGCGCGAACTCCAGGTCTGCGACGTCCTTGTCGGACAGCGCGGGTACCGAGACGTTCATCCCGGGCAGCGAGAGGCCCTTGTGGTTCGAGACGGTGCCGCCCTCGGTCACGCGGCAGACCACGTCGTCGCCGTCGACCTCGGTCACCCGGAGGCCGACCTTGCCGTCGTCGACGAGCAGCCGGTCGCCCGCCCGCGCGTCGGCGGCCAGACCCGCGTAGGTCGTCGAGACGCGGTCGTGGGTGCCCGGACAGTCGGCGACGGTGACCCGCACCTCCTCGCCGGTGGCCCACTCGGCGGACCCGTCGACGAAGGTGCCGAGCCGGATCTTGGGTCCCTGCAGGTCGGCGAGGATCCCGACGTCGCGGCCCGCCTCACGGGCGGCCGCGCGGACCATCCCGTGGACCAGCCGGTGCTCCTCGCGGGTGCCGTGGCTGAAGTTGAGCCGCGCCACGTCCATCCCGGCGGCGACCAGCTCGCGGACGCGTTCGGGGGTGGCGGTGGCGGGCCCGATGGTGCAGACGATCCGGGTCCGCCTGCGACGGGGGGTGTCGGTGTCGCGCATGAGGGTCCTCACGAGTCGGTGACGAGTACGGGCGTCGGTCCGAGCGCGGGCAGCACCCAGTCCCGGGCGAGCCTGCCCGCGGCGAGCTCGAGCAGCTCGCCCGCGCGCGCCAGGCAGCGGTCGCGGTCGGGTTCCAGGTCGACGAGCGCGTAGGCGGCGCGGAAGTGGCAGGCCGCCAGCTCCGCGGTGCCGAGCCGGACCTGTCCGGCCACGGCGACGGTGGGGATCCCCGCCCGGTCGGCGGCCGCGGCCACGCCGGCGGGCCCCTTGCCGTGCAGGGTCTGCCGGTCGAGCGACCCCTCCCCGGTGACGACGAGGTCGGCGCGACGGAGCCGGTCGGCGAACCCGACGAGCTCGAGCATCAGGCCGATGCCGGGGCGCAGGGTCGCCCCGAGCAGGGCCAGGGCCGCGTACCCGACGCCGCCCGCCGCGCCCGCGCCCGGTGTGTCGGCGTGCCGACGTCCGGTGGTCGCCGAGACGATTCGGTCCCAGTGGGTGAGGGCGTGCTCCAGCCGCGCGACCTCCGCGGGACCGGCGCCCTTCTGGGGACCGTAGACCGCCGCGGCCCCGGCGGGCCCGAGCAGCGGGTTGTCCACGTCGCAGGCCACCACGACCCGCGCCTGCGCGAGCCGGGGGTGCAGCCCGGCGAGCTCGAGCCGGGCGAACTGCTCGAGGCCCGCGCCACCGGGCGGCACCGGCGTGCCGCGGTCGTCGAGCAGGCGGGCGCCGAGCGCCTCGACCATCCCCGCCCCGCCGTCGGTGGTGGCGCTGCCGCCGATCCCGAGCACCACGGTCTCCACCCCCGCGTCGAGGGCGGCCGCGATCAGCTCGCCGGTCCCGCGGCTCGACGCGGTGAGCGGCCGGGGCCGCCCACCGGGCAGCAGCCCCAGCCCGGACGCCGCCGCGAACTCGACCACCGCGGTGGTGTCGTCGCGCGCGTACACGGCGTCGACGGGCTCGCCGGTCGGCCCGGTGACCCGGGCGGTGACCGCGGTGAACCCGGCGGACACGGCCGCCTCGACCGTGCCCTCGCCGCCGTCGGCCACCGGGCAGCGGTCCACCTCGGCGGCCGGGGCGACACGAGTGATCCCGCGGGCGACCGCCGCCGCGGCCTCCGCCGCCGTCAGCGAGCCCTTGAACTTGTCCGGCGCGACCAGGATCCGCACGGGTCAGCCGATCGCGGGGAGGGCGGCGGTCGGGGCGTCCTCGCGCGACCGGGCGAGCGGCTCGAACTCCACCACCCCGGCCAGGTCGGTCCCGCTCATCGCGATGTCGGTGACCCGCTCGAGGATCACCTCGACGATGACCGGAACGCGGAACTCGACGGCCAACTTCTTGGCCTCCTCCAGCGCGTCGGGCAGGTCCTCGGGCGCGAGGACCCGCAGCGCCTTGCAGCCCAGACCCTCCGCCACCTTCACGTGGTCCACGCCGTACGCGCCGGTCTCCGGCGAGTTGACGTTCTCGAACCCGAGCTGGACGTGGTAGTCCATGTCGAATGCGCGCTGCGCCTGCCGGATCAGACCGAGGTAGGCGTTGTTCACCAGCACGTGGATGTACGGCAGGTTGAACTGCGCGCCGACCGCCAGCTCCTCGATCATGAACTGGAAGTCGTAGTCCCCGGAGATCGCGACCACGGTCGCGTCGGGATCGGCCACGCAGACCCCCAGCGCGGCGGGCACCGTCCAGCCGAGCGGACCGGCCTGGCCGCAGTTGATCCAGTGCCGCGGCCGGTAGACGTTCAGGAACTGGGCCGCCGCGATCTGCGAGAGCCCGATGGCGGACACGTACCGGGTCTCCGGCCCGAACGCGCGGTTCATCTCCTCGTAGACCCGCTGCGGCTTGATCGGGATCTCGTCGAAGTGGGTGCGGCGGCCGGGTGCGGCGCGGCGCGCGGTGCACTCGGCGGCCCACGCGGACCGGTCCGGCAGCCTGCCCGCCGCGGCGCGGTCGGTGGCCACGTCGAGCAACATCTGCAACGCCGGCCGGGCGTCGGACACGATGCCGTAGTCCGGGGCGAACACCCGTCCGATCTGGGTGGGCTCGATGTCGACGTGGATGAAGGTCCGGTCGCCGCGGTAGACGGTCAGGTCGCCGGTGTGCCGGTTGGCCCACCGGTTGCCGATCCCGAGCACCGCGTCCGCGGCGAGCATCGTGGCGTTGCCGCTCGGGTGCGAGGTCTGCAGGCCCGCCATGCCCGCCATCAGGCGGTGGTCGTCCGGGATGGTGCCCCAGCCCATCAGGGTCGGCACCACGGGTATCCCGGTGGTCTCGGCGAACCGGACGAGCAGGTCGGCGGCGTCGGCGTTCACGATCCCGCCACCCGCCACGATCACCGGCCGCTCCGCCGCCGCGAGGAGGTCGAGCGCCTTCTCGGCCTGGGCCCAGGTCGCGGCGGGCGTGGCCACCGGCAGCGGCTCGTAGGTGTCCGGGTCGAACTCGATCTCGGCCAGCTGCACGTCGAGCGGGAGGTCGACGAGCACCGGCCCCGGCCGCCCGGTCCGCATGAGCCAGAAGGCCTTCTGCAGGGTCCCGGGGACCTGGGCCGGCTCCATCACGGTGACGGCCATCTTGGTGACGGGTGTCGCGATGGCCGCGATGTCGACCGCCTGGAAGTCCTCCTTGTGCAGCTTCGCCACCGGGGCCTGGCCGGTGATCGCGAGGATCGGGATCGAGTCGGCCATCGCGGAGTAGAGCCCGGTGATCATGTCCGTGCCCGCGGGGCCGGAGGTCCCCACGCAGACCCCGATGTTGCCCGCGGTGGTCCGCGTGTAGCCCTCGGCCATGTGCGAGGCACCCTCGACGTGCCGGGCGAGGGTATGGCGGAGCTGCCCGTCCCGGCGGACGGCGGCATAGAAGGGGTTGATCGCGGCGCCGGGCAGACCGAACAGGTCGGTGATGCCCTCCCGGCGCAGGACCGCGACCGCGGCGTCGGCCGCCGTCAACCGGGGCATGGCTGTCTCCTCGTGGTGGGGAAGGTCAGGCGGTCTGGTCGGTGGAGAGCGCCTCGGTGAGCTTGAGCAGGCCCGAGTGGTCCAGCCCGCCGTCGCCGCGGGCGACCATGGCGCCGACGAGCTGGGCCGCCGCCGCGCCGAGCGGGATCACGACGCCGGCCTCACGGGCCGCCGTGGTCACGATGCCGAGGTCCTTGTGGTGCAGCTCCAGCCGGAAGCCGGGAGTGAAGTCCCGCTTGATCATGTTGGGCGCCTTGCGGTTCAGCACGGTGCTGCCCGCCAGCCCGCCGCCGAGGACCTCGATCGACCGCTCCAGGTCGACCCCCGAGCGCTCCAGGAACACCACGGCCTCGGCGAGCAGCTGGATGTTGCCCGCCACGATCAGCTGATTGGCGGCCTTGACCGTCTGGCCCGACCCGCTGGGGCCGACGTGCACGATCGTGGTGCCCATCGCCTCGAGCACCGGGCGGGCGGCGCCGAACGCCTCGGCGTCGCCGCCGACCATGATCGAGAGCTTGCCCTCGACCGCACCGGCCTCGCCGCCGGAGACCGGGGCGTCGAGTGCCTTGACGCCCTTCGCCGCGGCCGCCTCGGCGACCTGCCGGGACACCTCGGGCCGGATCGTCGACATGTCGACGAGCAGCTGGCCGGGGTGGGAGTGGGCGAGCGCGCCGTCCTCGCCGGTGACGACGTCGAGCACGTCGGGGGAGTCCGGCAGCATGGTGATGACGACGTCCGCGCCGCGCACGGCCTCGGCGACCGTGCTCGCGCCCTTCGCGCCGCGCTCGACGAGCGCCGCCACCTTCGCGGGGCTGCGGTTGTAGCCGGTCACCTCGTGGCCGGCCGCGACGAGGTTGGCGGCCATCGGGGCGCCCATGATGCCGAGGCCGATGAAGCCGACGGTGGTCATCCTGTTCTCCTCCTGGAGGTGGGGACGGGTTCGACGCCACGGATCGAGGCGTCGACCAGCTGGATCGGGTGGACGACGGGGATCCCGGCGTCGAGGAAGCGGCGGATCTGCAGCAGGCAGCCCGCATTGGCCGTCGCGACGACGTCCGGGGTGGTGGCCGCGAGGTGGTCCGCCTTGCGCCTGCCGAGATCCTCGGCCGCCTCGGGCTGGACCAGGTTGTAGACGCCCGCCGAGCCGCAGCACAGCTCGGCTTCGGCGACCTCCGCGATCTCGAGGCCGGGGATGGCCCGCAGCACCTCGCGGGGCGCGTTGCGCACGCCCTGGGCGTTCGCCAGGTGGCAGGCGTCGTGGTAGGCGACGGTGGTGGCGACCGGGTGCCGCGGCGCGCGCCGGGCCAGCCCCGCCAGCAGCTCGCTCACGTCCTTGACCTTGGCGGAGAACGCCGCCGCCCGCTCGGCCCAGGCCGGGTCGTCGGCGAGCAGGTGGCCGTACTCCTTGAGCGTGGACCCGCAGCCGGCCACGTTCGCGACGATCACGTCGAGCTCGGCGATGCCGGGCCGCTCGAACATCGCGATCGTGGCGCGCGCGCGGGCGAGGCCGTCCTCCTCCCGCCCGGCGTGGACGGACAGCGCGCCGCAGCACTGGTCGTCCTGGGGGACCCGGACGTCGCAGCCCTCGGCGGTCAGCACGCGCACGGTGGCCGCGTTGACGTCGCCGAAGAACACCCGCTGCGCGCAGCCGGGCATCATGCCGACGGTCAGCCGGGTCTCGCCCGCGGCAGGGGTGTGCTGCGCGCCCTTCGCGAAGAGGGCACGCAGCGTGACGGGCGGGAGCAGCGCCTCCAGCGCTCGCAGCCGGGCCGGGAGCCGGTCGAGCACGCCCAGCCGGCGGAGCAGCGCGCGGAGTCCGAGCCGCTGGTAGGCCAGGCCGCCGAGGGCGGCCAGCCGCAGCCGCCGCGGGTACGGGAACAGGGCGAAGATCAGCCTCCGGAACAGCCCGTCCGGCACCGCGCGCGGGATCTGCCGCTCCACCTGCGGCCGGACGGACTCGATCAGCTTGTCGTACTGCACCCCGGAGGGGCAGGTCGTCACGCACGCCAGGCAGCCCAGGCAGGAGTCCATGTGGGCGCCGAAGGCGTCGTCGAGCTCGATCTCGCCGCGGCTGGCGAGGTCCATCAGGTAGATGCGCCCGCGCGGGGACTCCATCTCCTCGCCGGTCAGCTGGTAGGTGGGGCAGGTGGGCAGGCAGAAGCCACAGTGGACGCAGTCGTCGAGCAGCTCGCGGCTCGGCGGGCGGTGGGCGTCGAAGGCGCCGGTGGGCACGACCTCGGTCACGCGCGGACTCCTTCCGGGTCGAGCCACGGCGCGAGCCGGGCGGCGGGGAAGCGGCCGGTCGGATCGAACCGCTGCTTGACGGCGCGGAGCACGGCCACCGAGCGCGGCGGCGGGCCCCAGGCCGGGGCGTCGGCGGGCAGGCCGTCGCGGCGCAGCACGGTGCAGGCCGGGCCGACCGCGGCGTGGGCCGCGCGCAGCACCTCCGCGTGCGCGGCCGGGGAGCCGCCGCGCAGCCGCAGCGTGTGCACGCCGGACATGACGGTGCTGCTCAACGCGGTGTCGAGGCCGGCGGTGGGGAGCGCCGCGAGCGTGCCCGGGCCGGCGGAGGGCAGGGTGCCCAACCGCAGGACCGTGTCGCCGGGCTCACCGAGCGCCGTCGCCGCCACCGTGGCCCAGTCGGTGTCGGCGGCCTCCTGGACGGGGCGCTCGACGGCGGCCGCGACCGCCTTCGCCCGGCGGGCGACGCCCTCGGGCGTGCCGTCGAACCGCACGAGCAGCCGGTCGTCGCACAGCTCCAGGGCGGAGGGCTCGAGCCCGGCGCCGACGATCCGGTCACCCACGTCGTGGGCCTGCGCCGGCTCGACCGGCACGGCGACGGTGGCCGAGGCGCGGGGGAGCGGGTGCAGCCGCAGCACCACCTCCGCCACGACCCCGAGGGTGCCGAACGAGCCACTGAACAGCTTGGCCAGGTCGTAGCCCGCCACGTTCTTGATCACGTGGCCGCCGGAGCGGGCGACCGTGCCGTCTCCCAGCACCACGGTGACGCCGATCACGAGATCGCGCAGGGTGCCCTGGGCGTGCCGGGCCGGGCCGCCGTCGGCGGTGGCCAGCAGGCCGCCCACCGTGGCGCCGAGGGCGGCACGCGCCGGGTCGAACGCGACCCGCTGGCCGTGCCGGCCGACCTCCTCCTGGACCTCGGCCAGCGGGGTGCCCGCGCGCACGGCCATGGTCATGTCCGCCGGGTTGTACCGCAGGACCCCGCGCAGCTCGGTGGTCGCGACCTCCGCGTCGACCTCGACGTCGACCGGGCCGGCCGGAGTCGCCCACGCGTCGGCGGTTCCGGTGCCGCGCACGCCGATCCGGGGCCGGCTGCCCGCGGTGTCGAGCAGCGCGTCCCGGACCTCCCCCGCGGTGGTGGGAAGCAGCACCCGCAGGCCTGCCTCGCTCGGGCTCGCCAACGCCGTCACATCCGTTCGATCAGGCCCGCCGACTCCAGCGGGTGGGGGTGGTACGGGCCGGGGCGCTCGCCGCAGAGCCGGGGGGTCGGGAAGAGCTTTCCGGGGTTGCAGACGCCCGCCGGGTCGTAGGCCGCGCGCAGCCGCTTCATGGTGTCCAGGTCGTCCTGGCCGTACTGGCGGGTCATGGAGCAGGCCTTGTCGGTGCCGATGCCGTGCTCGCCGGACAGCGACCCGCCGAGGTCGACGCACAGCTCGGCGATGGACGAGCTGAGGTGCTCGGCGCGGTCGTGCTCGCCCGCCGCCTCGTTGTAGAGCACCAGCGGGTGCAGGTTGCCGTCGCCGGCGTGGAACACGTTCGCGACGCGGAGGCCGGCCTCGTCGGCGAGCTCGCCGATGCGGGTGAGGGCCTCGGTGAGCCGGGTCCGGGGGACCACGCCGTCCTGCACGAAGTAGTTCGGGCTGATCCGGCCGACTGCGGCGAACGCGGCCTTGCGGCCCTTCCAGATCCGGGCCCGCTCGGCGGGGTCGGCGGTGCGGGTGACCGCGGTGGTGCCGTGGTCGCGGCACAACGTCTCGACCTCGGCGAGCTGCGTGGCGACCTCCTCGGCCGGCCCGTCGAGCTCGACGATCAGCGCCGCGGCGACGCCCTTCGTGTACCCGGCCTCGACGGCCGCCTCGACGGCCTCTATCGCCAGCGTGTCCATCATCTCGACGGCGGCCGGCACGATCCCCGCCCCGATGATCGCGGTGACCGTGGCCCCGGCCGCCTCGACCGAGTCGAAGTCCGCCACCAGGGTCTGGACGGCGGCGGGGCGGGGGAGCAGCTTCACGGTGACCGAGGTGACCACGCCGAGCGTGCCCTCGGACCCGATGAACGCGCCCAGCAGGTCCGGGCCCTCGGCGAGCTCGGACTCCCCGCCGAGCGTCGTGGGCGTGCCGTCCGGCAGCACGACGTCGACCGAGTGGACGTGGTGGACGGTGAACCCGTACTTGAGGCAGTGCGCGCCGCCGGAGTTCTCCGCGACGTTGCCGCCGATGGTGCAGACCTGCTGGCTCGACGGGTCGGGAGCGAAGTAGAGACCGTGCGGCGCCACGGCCTTGGTGATGTCGAGGTTCGTCACCCCGGGCTCGACGACCGCGCGCCGGTTGACCGGGTCGATCTCGACGATCCGCCGCAGCCGCTGCAGGGAGATCACCACGCCGTCGGCCACCGGGAGGGCACCGCCGGACAGCCCGGTGCCCGCGCCACGGGCGACGAAGGGGACGCCGTGCCGGGCGCAGGCCGTGACGGCCGCCGCGACGGCCGCCGCCGTGCGGGGCAGGACGACGTAGGCGGGCGTCACTCGGTAGCCGGTCAGGCCGTCGCACTCGTACGAGCGCAGGGCCGACGGTTCGTCGAGGACGCCGTCGACACCCACGGCGTCGACGAGCGCGGAACGCAGCTGGGAGAGCACCGTCACACTCCTGGGGGACTGCTGGAACGAAGGGAGCCGCTTACCGAGGACGACTCGGCGACAACTGAGATACAAGCTGTGCATCGCCGACGGTAGACGGCGGGGATGGTCGGGACAAGTCCCCCGTCGGCGCGAGACCCGACGGGGAACGGTCAGGCGAAGCCCGGGTCCCAGGCCAGGCCGATGGCGAGGACGGTGCCGGCGAGGTGGCGGCGCAGTGTGTCCCGGCTGCCCGCGGTGTCCCGGGCACGGACGGCGGCCGCGATCATCTCGTGCTCGGCGACGATGGCCTTCAGCCTGCCGGGGTCCCGCATCGCGGACTCGCCGATCATCCGGATCTGGCGGTCCCGCAGCGAGTCGTAGACCGAGGCGAGGATGGGGTTGCCCGAGGCCTGGACGAGCGTGGTGTGGAAGGCACGGTCGGAGTCGAGGAACTGGCGCATCGCGCCCGACCCGACCAGCTCACGCTGCTGGGCGAGGTGTTCGTTGAGGCGCTCGACCACCGCCTCGCTGCGGGCGCGCCCCGCGTCGATGACCTTGATGATGGAGAACTGCTCGATCACGAGCCGCGCCTCCATGACCGACCGGACCTCGTCCGGGGAGACGGGCACGACCAGGGCTCCACGCTGCGGGAACAGCCGCATGAGCCCTTCGACCTCGAGTCGCAGGAACGCCTCGCGCACCGGAGTGCGGGACAGCCCGAGGGCGGCCGCGACCTGGCCCTCGCTGATCAGCTCGCCGCCGGGGTAGGCGCCGGTGAGGATCTGCTCCTTCACGAAGGCCAGGGCGCGTTCCTTGGCCGCGGTGTGCGGTGGATCGGCTCGCTCGCTCACACGGCCCACCGGCAGGCGCGACGCAGTCCCATGGAACGACACTACAGGGCGGCGGCCGCCGCGATGGTGGCCAAGTGGTGTACGAGTTGTCGCGCTGGGTCCGCGTCCAGCGGTGCGAGCATGGGTCTGCTCGGCCCGCCGGATGAGGTGGCCCGGCGCGGTCGACACGCCGACGACGGGCGAGCCTCGCGTTCGCGGGGTGGGACGGCGTCGTGGCCGCGGTAGGCGACGACCGCCATGAGCTGCAGGAAGCGCTCTCGCTCGGAGACGGGCAGCGGTCGGGCGAGCCACCGCCGCGCAGCGTGAACGTCAGGGTCCGACACTCGTGCGCTCCGTCCCGGGCCCCCGCGCCCTCCCCGGTCATGACAGGCCGGCGAAGGCCTCCAGGACCCGTGTCGCGACCTCGGCGGGTTCGCCGGTGGCGTCGACGGTCACCCCCGGCTCGTCGGCGGCCAGCGGCTCGAACGCCTCCAGCTGCGATCGCAGCAGCGTCGGCGGCATGAAGTGGTCGCGCCGCGCGGCCAGCCTGCGGGCCAGCTCGGTCTCCGGCACGTCGAGCGCCACGAACCGCACCGAGCCGTTCCGGTCGGCGAGCAGCGCCCGGTAGGCGCGGCGCAGGCCTGAGCAGGTCACCACCGAGTCCAGGCCCAGCGACTCCTGGGCGGCGATCCGGCCGGCGATCCGCCGCAGCCAGGGCTCGCGGTCCTCGTCGGTCAGCGGCACGCCACCTGCCATCTTGAGCCGGTTCGCGGCGGGGTGCAGTTCGTCGCCCTCGACGAACGCCCAGCCCAGCCGGTTCGCGACCGCCTCGCCGACCGTCGACTTGCCTGCGCCGACACACCCCATCACGACGAGTGTGGTCGGGCTCATCCGGTCTGCCGTTCGGCTCGCTCGGCCGCGCCGAGCTCAGCCGCCTCGCGGTGCATGACCTCCAGCAGCTTGTCCCGGGCGTGGTTCAGGTGATCAGCCGTGTAGCGGTCCGCCGCCGTCACGTCACCCGCGGCGATGCTGCCGAGGATCCGGTCGTGCTCATCGGCGATCGTCTCGGCCGTGAGGAGCTGTTTCGCCTGGACTCGTGCCATGCAGACGTGCGCCTCGGCCATCAAGGGGGCGTGCATCCGCTGGACGCGTGGGCTGCCGAAGGCGCGCACGAGCGCCAGGTGGAAGTCGACGTCTGCCGACACCACGAGCTCCGCGTCGTCGCTCTCGGCGCCGTGCCGCAGGGTGGCGTTCGCCAACGTGGCGTCCGACGGCACGATCTCCAGCTCGGCCAGCCGGGCGTGGACCTGGCGCTCGATCATCAGCCTGCTGCGGTAGAGGTCAGCGATGTCGTCGGCGCCGACCTCGGCGACGACGCAGCCACGGCGACCGGTCCGGATCAGGAGCCCGTCGTTGACGAGGTGCTCGACGGCGGCCTTCGCGGTGGGTCTGCCGACCCCGAACCGGGCTGCCACCGCGACTTCCGTGACGACCGAGCCCGGTCTCTCGGCGCCGACGAGGATCCTGTGCCGCAACGCTTCTTCGACCGCGTCGGCCACGGACTTGGTGCTCAGCTTCTCATCCACGAGGACCTCCGAGAGGCAATGTACTACATAGACACTTGACAGCGGGGCATCGCTGACGAAGACTTCCGGCCACACCGGACGGCGAGGGCCGAACGGTGTGGGGTGCGGGCTTCCCGAGCCGGTCCGTGATCGTCTTGCATACGCGTCGTCGACTCATCGTCCCACCCGGGCGGCGGGCCGGTTTCCGCCGGGGAACGGCGGCGAGCCTCGGCTCGAACTGTCCGTATTCACGCGATCCGCCCCTGCCAACGGTGATCTCGACGAGGAGGTTTGAGTTGCCGAAGCGTGTACTGCTTCTTCTCGGGGCGGTCGTGATGCTGCTCGCAGGTTGTGCCGGCGGAGGTGCGTCGACCGGCCCCGTCGACGAGTCCGTGCTGCGGATCGCGGCTGGGATCGACAACGACAGCTTCGACCCGGCCCAGCTGTCCGGCGGGCAGAAGGACAACTACTGGCAGGCGGTCTACGACACCGTCCTGAAGCTGGACTACGCGACCCAGGAGCCGAAGCCCAACCTGGCGACGTCGTTCGAGTACGACACGACGAAGACCCGGCTGACGCTCACGATCCGGGACGACGTCAAGTTCAGCGACGGATCCGCGCTCGACGCCGACGCCGTGGCCAAGAACATCCTCCGGCTACGGGACGGCAAGGGCCCCAACGGGTACATGGCCGCGAACGTCGCCGACGCGGTGGCGACCGACGCCACCACCGCGGTGATCTCCTTCAAGCAGGTCGACCCGGCCTTCCTCGGCTACCTGACGACGACCGCGGGCGCGATCGGGAACCCGAAGTTCCTCGGCGACGCCTCCCTGGGCACCACCCCGCAGGGCTCGGGTCCCTACGTGCTCGACAAGGCGGCGACCACGCCGGGTGACACCTACGTGTTCACCCGCAACCCGTACTACTGGAACAAGGCCGACTTCCCGTTCGACTCGGTCGTGATCAAGCCGATCGTCGAGATGTCCGCGCGGCTCAACGCGCTCAAATCCGGTCAGGTCCAAGGCGCGATCATCGAGACCAGCGCGATCGAGGCGGCCCGGGCCACCGACGGTCTCGCGATCAAGGCGCAGGCGACCGACTGGCGCGGCCTGATGCTGGCCGACCGCAACGGCACCAAGACCCCGGCGCTGGCGGATGTCCGCGTCCGGCAGGCCATCAACTACGCCCTGGACGGCTCCGCCTATCTCGACGCCCTCGAGCAGGGCAACGGCAGCCCGAGCGGGCAGATCTTCCTGCCGGACGCCCCCGGCTACGTCGAGGCGCTCGACAAGCGCTACCCGTACGACCCGGCCAAGGCCCGGGAGCTGCTCGCCGAGGCGGGCTACGCCGACGGCTTCGACCTGGTCCTGCCCGCCTTCGACTACCGGAGCACGGTGCAGCCGGTCATGGTGCAGCAGCTCGCCGACGTGGGCATCCGCGCGATCATGGAACCCGTCGTGCCGGACCTCTACAACACCACGGTCCGCAGCGGCAAGTTCTCGGCCTGGTGGATCCAGCTGACCTCCGGGGACGCCTGGCGCAACGTCGAGAAGAACGTGCCGAAGAAGGCGAGCTGGAACGCCTTCCGGGTCGAGGACCCCAAGGCTCTGCAGCTGATGGAAACCGCCCGAGCCGCCTACGGCGACGACGCGGCCTACCGCAAGGCCATGGGAGACGTGAGCGCCTACCTCGTGGAGCAGGCCTACTACGCGCCGTGGTACCGGATCGACTCGTTCTACGTGACCAGCGGCGGGCTGGACTTCACCTTCAGCCCGTGGGCGACCGCCCCCGAGCTGCGCACCTTCCGGCCCGGGACGCCCAGTGGGTCCTGAGCCCGCCGAGCCCATGACCACCTTCCGACCGGCTTCACCGAGGAGGCCGCAGTGCTGACCTTCGTCCTCAAGCGCGTCGGCGCGGGGATCCTCCTGCTCTTCGGGGTCTCCACCGTCACATTCGCGCTGATCTACGCCGGCGGCGCCGACATCGCCGCCCAGCTCGTCGGCGACGACGGCGACCGCGCGGCCGTCGCCGCCAAGGCCGCCGAGCTGGGGCTCGACCAGCCACTCGTCGTGCAGTACTGGCGCTGGCTGACCCACGCGGTGACCGGTGACCTGGGCGAGTCCTGGTACACCTCGCAGCCCGTGCTGCCCACGCTGTTCGACCGGCTCGCGGTGACGCTCTCCATCGTCGTCGTGGCCCTGGTCGTCGTCACCCTCGCGAGCGTGACGATCGGCATCGTCGCCGCCGTCCGGCGGGGCTGGGTGGACCGCATGCTGCAGACGACCTCGGTGATCGGCCTGGCCATCCCGAACTTCTGGGCGGCCCTGATCCTGGTCATGACCTTCGCCATCGCGCTGGGGTGGTTCCCCGCGACCGGCTACGTGCCCTTCGGCGAGTCGCCGAACCTGTGGGCCGCGTCGGTGGTGCTGCCGGTCGTGGCGCTGTGCCTCGCGCCGATCAGCGCGACGGCCCAGCAGGTCCGGTCCGCGGTCATGGGCGTGCTCGAGCAGGACTACGTGCGCACCCTGCGGGCCCGTGGCCTGTCCCGGCGCCGGGTGCTGTGGGGCCACGTGCTGCGCAACGCCGCCCCGCCCGGGCTCACCGTGCTGTCCCTGCAGTTCATCGGCATGGTCGGCGGCGCGGTCATCATCGAGCGGATCTTCGCCATCAACGGCATGGGCTCGCTCGCCGTGGATGCGACGCTCAAGAGCGACATCCCCGTCGTCGTCGGGGTGATGGTGCTGATGACGGTCGTCGTCGTGCTCGTCAACCTGGTGATCGACATCGTGAACGGCCTCATCAACCCGAAGGCGGCGGTGTCCGCATGAGCGAACAGACCATCACCACCTCACCCGCGATCGGCCAGTCCGTCGCCCGGCAGGGTGCGTTCCGGCGCATGCTGGCCAACCCGATGGGGCTCACCGCCCTGGTCGTGCTCGGCGTGATCATCCTGGTGGCCGCGTTCGGGCCGCTCCTGCTCTGGAACGACCCGGGCCACGCCCGGCTCGACCAGGTCAACTCCTCGCCCAACGCCGGCTACCTGCTCGGCGGCGACAGCGCGGGCCGCGACATCCTGTCCCGACTGGTGGCGGGCTCCCGGATCACCGTGCTCGGTGGTGTCGTCTCGGCCGCGGTGGCCGCCGTCATCGGCGTCTCCTTCGGTCTCGCCGCGGGCTACAAGGGCCGGTCATTCGACCTGACCGTCGGCTGGATCTCCGACCTCGTCATGGTCCTGCCCAGCACGATCGTGCTGGTCGCCATGTTCACCGTCACCGGCCCGAACGCGGTGCTGGTCATGCTGATCCTGGGCGTGATGCTCGCGCCGAGCTTCTTCCGGCTGACCCGCAGCCTCGTCGTGCAGGTCCGCGGCAACCTCTACGTGGACGCGGCGAAGGTCTCGGCGCTGCCGGACACCCGGATCGTCGGGCGGCACATCCTGGCCGTCATCCGCGGGCCGCTGATCCTGCACTTCGTCCTGATGACGAGCGTGTCGATCATCCTGCAGGCCGGTTTCCAGTTCATCGGCCTCGGCGACCCGAACGTGCCGACCTGGGGCTCGATGCTGCAGGACGCCTTCCGGTCGATCTACCTGTCCGACACCGCCTTCGTCTGGCCGGGTCTGGCGATCGCCGTGACGGTGATGGCGCTGCTGCTGGTCGGCAACGCGCTACGCGACGCGCTCGACGACGTCGACCCCAAGGCCCACCAGGCCCGCAAGCGCGCGGCCGCGGCCGCGAAGGCGCAGCGGTCCACGGTCCCGGCCCGGCCGCTCAGCGGCGCGATCCTGCAGGTCGACGACCTGGTCGTCGGCTACGACCAGGCGGACGGCGAGATCAAGAAGGTCGTCGACGGCGTCTCGTTCGAGCTCAATGCCGGCGAGGTCGTCGGGCTGGTGGGGGAGTCCGGCTCGGGCAAGACCCAGACCGCCCTGTCCATCCTCAAGCTGCTGCCCACCGGCGGCCGCGTCGTCGAGGGCCGGATCTGTCTCGAGGGCCAGGACCTCGGGGGGCTCGACGAGGACGCCATGACCGCGATCCGCGGCGTCCGCGTGGCCTACGTCCCGCAGGAGCCGATGAGCAACCTCGACCCGACCGCGAAGATCGGCACCCAGCTGGCCGAGCCGATCCGGGTCCGGCTCAAGGTGAGCAGGAAGGAGGCCGCGGAGCGGGCGCTGAGCCTGCTCGAGCAGGTCAACATCAAGGACCCGCAGCGGGTGTTCGACTCGTACCCGCACGAGATCTCCGGCGGCATGGCCCAGCGCGTGCTCATCGCGGGCGCCGTGTCCTGCGACCCGGACGTGATCATCGCCGACGAGCCCACCACCGCCTTGGACGTGACCGTGCAGGCCGAGATCCTCGACATCCTGCGGAACCTGCAGGGCCAGCGGAACCTCGCCGTCCTGTTGGTCACGCACAACTTCGGAGTGGTCGCCGACCTGTGCGACCGCGTCGTGGTGATGCAGAAGGGCAAGGTCGCCGAGACCGGCGACGTGCGCCGGATCTTCGCCGAGCCCGAGCACCCCTACACCCGCACGCTGATGGCCGCGATGCTCGACGGGCGGCCCTCCCGCCGCGAGCGCACGGAGGTGACCGCATGACCCTCGTCGAGGAGCCCGTGGGCCACGAGTCCCTGCTCGACGTCTCCGACCTGGTCGTCACCTACGGTCGCGGCCGGTTCGCGCGGCGCAACAAGCTCGCGCTCAAGGGCGTGTCGATCGACGTCGCCGTGGGCGAGACCGTCGGCCTGGTCGGCGAGTCCGGCTCGGGCAAGACCACGCTCGGCCGCGCGGTCCTCGGCCTGCTGCCGGTCACCTCCGGCACCATCAGCTACCGCGGCCGCGACATCACCCACCTCGGCCGCCGGGAGCGGCGCAGCCTGGCGGCGGAGATGCAGGTGGTCTTCCAGGACCCCTACAGCTCGCTCAACCCGTCGATGACCGTCCGGGAGATCCTGGCCGAGCCGCTGCGCGTGCAGGGCGTGTCGAGCGCCGACGCGCGCAGCCGCGTCCTCACGCTGCTCGACCAGGTGGGCCTGCCCGCCGACGCGGGCAGCCGGATGCCGCGGGAGTTCTCCGGCGGCCAGCGCCAGCGCGTCGCGATCGCCAGGGCGCTGGCGCTCGAGCCCGCCCTGATCGTGTGCGACGAGCCGGTGTCGGCGCTGGACATGTCCACCCAGATCAAGATCCTCGACCTGCTGGTGGGCATTCAGGAGCGGACGGGCGTGGCGTACCTGTTCGTCTCGCACGACCTGGAGGTCGTCCGGTACGTCAGCCACCGGGTGGCCGTGATGTACCACGGCGAGATCGTCGAGCGGGGGGACGCCGCGGCCGTGACCACGGCGCCGCAGCACCCCTACACCACGAAGCTGCTGATGGCGGCCCCGGTCCCGGACCCGGACCGGCAGGCCGAGCGCCGACTGGAGCGCGCGGCGGTGCTCGCCGGCTGACGGGTCTGAGCACCAGAGTTCACCAGAGCAAGGAGGACGTGTGGACCTGACCGACATGGACGCGGCGCGGAAGGACTTCATCCGCGAGCAGGAAGAGCTCACCATCCCGCACGTGCTCGACGACCCGCCGCCGTTCCACACCAAGGTCACCGACTGGGGCGAGCGCCCGTACTGGTATCCGGACGGCCGCAAGATCGCGTTCATCGGCCGCAACTACGGCGACGCGTACGAGTACGACCTGGACACCCAGGAGATCGTCAACATCACCGAGCACGGGGACCACCACGCGTTCCTGCGGGTCCTCGTGATGCACAACGGCGACTACCTGCTCGTCGGGCCGAAGGAGTTCAAGGACCGGATCACCAGCCGGTACTTCGAGTCCGAGGTCTGGTGGATGCCCGCCGACCGGCACCTGCCGCCGCAGCCGCTCGACGACACGATCATCCAGGACGGGCTCGCGGTGTCCTGGACCCAGCCGCTCGTGTCCTACATGCAGGGCTACCACCAGGACAAGACGCTGCCGGAGTTCACCTATCGGATCCACGTGCGCACCATCGAGTACGACGCGGACGGCATCGCGCACTGGGGCCCGGACCGCGTGGTCTACGACGGTGGCAAGTACCGCTGGTGCGAGCCGCAGGACTTCCGGTTCGACGACACCGAGATCATCTTCGCCGAGTACCAGGGCCCGGAGCGTGGCGACCGCGCCGAGTACAACTCGGTGACCCGCGGGGTGAACATCGAGACCGGCCGCGTACGCACCTATGTGGACGAGACCAACCGGCACAACGAGCCGGAGGGCATCTTCCCGGACAACATGCACACCTGCCTGGAGTCCTCCTGCGACGCGGGCAAGCCGTACCCGCCGAAGGACCTCTGGAAGCTGAAGCTCGACGGGACCATGCGCCGGGTGCGGATGACCCGGATGCCCGACGACCACTCGTGGCGCGCGGTGAACTCCAACATCAGCCCGGACGGGAGGACCATGGCGTTCATGGTCGGCCTGCAGTCCGACGAGGCCGGCTACGGCCGCGGCATCGGGCTGTTCGACCTGGAGGCCTGGGAGCAGACTCCCGAGGCGCAGGAGTGGGAGACCCCTGCGAGCCGCGCCGAGCTCTCCGACCGGGTGCTGCCCCGCGGCTGCGCGTTCTGATGTCCGGCCCCCGCCTCCTCGTGACCGGTCGGGAGCTCGCTCCCGGACAGCGCGAGGAGATCCTGCAGGTCGCCCCCGGTGCCGAGGTGGCCGTCGTGCCCGTGCTCGACCTCGACGACCCGACGCACCGGGAGCTGCTGTCCGCCGCGGAGGTCGTGGCGGGCGAGCTGACGGACGAGCAGGCGAAGCTCGCCGAGCGGCTGCGCTGGCTGCACCTGTGGACCGCGGGGGCCGACACCCTGCCCCCGGCCCTCCTCGGGTCGGGGGCGGCGATCACGTCGTCGTCGGGGAACGGGGCCGTCCCGCTCGCCGAGCACGCGATGATGCTGATGATGATGCTGGACCGGGATGTGCCCCGAGCGTTCCGCGCGCAGCAGCGCAGCGAGTGGGACCGCTTCCGGCACGGCGAGCTCGCGGGCGCGACGCTCGGCATCGTGGGGCTCGGCCGGATCGGGGCCGAGCTCGCGGTACGGGCGCGGGCCTTCGGGATGCGCGTGCTCGGCGTCCGGAACCGGCCGGACCGGCCGGTGGAGGGCGTCGAGCGCGTGTACGGGCCCGCGGAGCTGCGCACGATGCTGCCCGAGTGCGACTTCGTGGTGGTCACCGCCCCGCTCACCCCCGCGACCCGGGGGATGCTGGGCGAGGCCGAGTTCCGCGCGATGAAGCCGACCGCCCGCTACCTCTGCGTGTCCCGCGGCGCGCTCGCGGACACCGCGGCGCTGCTGTGCGCCCTGCGGGAGGGCTGGATCGCCGGCGCCGGGCTCGACGCGCACGAGGTCGAGCCGCTGCCCGCGGACAGTCCGTTCTGGACGCTGCCGAACGTCGTCGTGACCCCGCACCACGGCGCCACCACCCCCGGCACCCCGCGCCGGGGGTTCGAGATCCTCCTCGCCGGCCTCGGTGCGTACCTGGCCGGCGAGGAGCTCCCCAACCTCGTCGATCCCGCCGTCGGCTACTGACCCGATCCACCGGAGAGAAGCGACCATGAGTTTCCCGTTCGGCGCCGTCTACTACCGCAGGTCGAACCCGCCCGCCACGGACTGGAAGCGCGACTACGCGACCGCGGCGGAGGACGGGATGACCACCTTCCGGCACTGGTTCATGTGGTCGGTGATCGAGCCCGCCCGGGGCCGCTTCGAGTGGGCCGAGTTCGACGAGCAGTTCGCGCTCGCGGAGCGCAACGGCATGAAGACCGTCATCGCCGAGCTGACGAAGACCGCCCCGGAGTGGCTGTTCCGGCAGCTGCCGCACGCGCGCTACGAGCGCCGCGACGGCAGCCCGGTGCGCTCGGACATGTTCGACAGCAGCGCGATCGGCGGCCGACCCGGCGTCTGCCTCGACAACGACGACGCCCGCGAGCTGGCCGGCCGGTTCCTGCGCGAGCTCGCGGGCCGCTACCGCGACCATCCGGCGATGGGCGGCTACGACGTCTGGAACGAGTGCAACTACGAGGAGGACGTCTGCTACTGCCCGGCCAGCGCGCAGCGCTTCCGGGAGTGGCTGGAGAAGAAGTACGGCGACATCACCGCGCTCGTCGGGGCGTGGGGCCGGGCCTACTCGGACTGGGCGGACGTGGAGCCCCCGCGCGGCAAGGACGCCTACGGCGACCGGCTGGACTGGATCGAGTACCGCCGCGACGCCGCCTACGACCTCATGCGCTGGCGGATCGAGGTGATCAAGAGCGTCGACCCCGTCAACCCGATCATCGCGCACGGTGTCGGGGCCACCCTCGGGCACGCCGCGGGCCGCGGCGCCGACGACTGGCGGGCCGCCGCCGAGGTCGACGTCTACGGCCTCACCTTCATCCCCGCCCGGCACGGCGACGAGTCGTGGCGGCTGCCGCTGTGCTTCGACCTGGTGCGCTCCGCCTCGCGCGGCAAGCCGTACTGGTACGCCGAGTCGCAGGGCGGTCCACTGTGGATGCAGCCGCAGGTGCTGGGTCGCCCGCGCGAGGACGCCCGGATCGTCAAGCCGGAGGACGTGCGCTACTGGGCGATGGCAGGCTTCGCCACCGGCGCCCGCGGGCACTTCTACCTGCGCTGGCGCCCGCTGCTCAACGGTCCGCTGTTCGGCGCGTTCGGCCCCTACGGCATGGACGGCTCCCGCACCGACCGCTCCGCGGCGATGGCCGAGGTCGCGCACTGGGTGAACGCGCCCGAGCAGGAGGGGCTGTGGGCGGCGGCGCCGAGCCCCGCCGACGTCGGGATCGTGTTCGCGCCGGAGTCGCAGGACTACGTAGTAGGTGCCGGCCTGAACACCATGACCCCCGAGGCCGCGCCGAACATGTGGACCAGCGCCGGCACCTACTACCAGGCCGCGACCGGCGCCTACCGGGGCTTCTTCGACAATGGCGTGGCCACCGACTTCGTGCACGTCGACGACCTGGCCACCACCGACCGGGAGGTCCTCTACCTGCCGTTCCCGGCCATGCTCAAGGACTCCACGGTCGACGCCCTGGTCGAGTGGGTGCGGGCGGGCGGCACCCTCATCTCGGAGGGCACCCCCGGCTACTTCCGGGACAACGGGTGGGCCGCGCCCGTCCAGCCCCGGGCCGGCCTGGCGGACCTGTTCGGCGTGCGGGAGGTCGACGTCGAGTTCACCCCCGACCTCACCGTGCACGACGTCGTCGTGTCCAGCGGCGGGCACCGCGTGCGCGGGGGCGGGTTCAAGCAGGTCTACGAGGCCACCACGGCCACCGTCGTCGGCGAGTACTCCGACGGCACCCCCGCCATGACCGACAACCGGTTCGGGGCGGGCCGCGCGATCCTCGTCGGCACGCACCCGGGCGTCGGCTACAGCGTGCACGCCGACGCGGAGTCCCGGGCCTGGTACGGGGATCTGCTGGAGCGGGTCGGCCGGCAGCCGCGGTACCGCACATCCGAGCCGGCCGTGATCGTGCGCGAGCACGCCGGGGCGTCCGGCCGGTACCTGTGGGTGCTCAACCCCACCCGCGAGGAGCTGGTCACCGAGATCACCGCGGCCCACGATCCCGGCGCGCTCACCGTCCACCGCGGCACCGATGCTCTGTCCGATGTGGACGGGCGTACGTTCCGGGTGCGGATCCCCGCGCGCGACGCCGTGGTGCTGACCCTCGGGGGCGCCTCATGACCTGGTGGCGCAGCCCCTTCCGGATGGTGCAGACCAACCTCCGCCTGGTCGACGCCGACCTCGACGCCGACAAGGTGGCGTCCTTCGTCGCCGGCCACGGCGCGAACGCCTGGCTGGTCAACACCGGCGGCATCTACGCCAACCACCCGAGCGCGCTGGACTGCCAGACGCCCAACCCGGAGCTCGCCGCCCGCCCCGGCGGCGACCTGGTGGCCGACGCGGTGGCCGCGGCGCAGGCCCACGGCCTGCACTACCTGGCGCGCATGGACTTCTCGAAGGTCCTGCCGGAGCACGCCGAGGCGCACCCGGAGTGGCTGTACCTCAGTGCGGCGGGGGAGCGGCAGGTCTTCAACGGCCTGACCACCACCTGCCCGAGCGCGGGGTACTTCCAGGAGGCCCTGTTCGACGTGCTGGGCGAGGTCCTCGACACCTACCCGGTCGAGGGCTTCTTCCTGAACTGGTTCATGTACTCCGAGCAGGACTACGCCCACCGCTACCACGGGCCCTGCCACTGTGCGGCGTGCGCGGAGCGGTTCCCGGCGGACACCGGGCTGGCCCTCCCCGCCACCCGCGAGGACCCGGCCTACCCCGCCTGGACGCGGTGGAGCCGCGGGATGCTGCTGGAGCTCGGCACCCGGATCCAGGAGTTCGTGGAGGCCCGCAAGCCGGGCACGCCGCTGATCCTGCACGACACCGCGCACATCCGGTACGTCGAGGCGAACAACGCGATCGGCCGCGAGCCGTGGCACCACCAGACCGCGGAGAGCGTGAGCGCCGCGCTGACCGCGCTGCCGGACTCCCCGGTCGTCGTCAACTGCGCGGAGTTCCTGGACTTCCCGTACCGGGTGGCGGGGGAGGAGCCCGAGCGGTACGCGCAGTACCTGGTCCAGGCCTTCTCGCGCGGCGCCGCGTTCTCGACGTACATGATGGGCTACCCGGGGCGGATCCCCTATCCCGCGACGGAGGTCGCGGGCGAGCTGACCCGCTTCCACCGCGACCACGCGGAGCTGTACGAGGGCCTGCGGCAGGAGTCCGCGGTGCTGCTCGCCAGCTCCAGCGCGGACCTCACCCCGCACTCGCAGGGCGCCACCCACCCGGAGTTCCGCGGGATGTACTCGGCGCTGCTGGAGAGCCACGTCCCGTTCGACGTCGTCCTGGCCCGCCAGCTCACCCGGCTCGGCGACCGGCTGCACCGCTACCGGGCGCTTGTCCTGCCCGGGGTCGGCGCACTCGACGCGGAGACCGCGGCCCTCGTCGACCGGTTCGTCGAGCGCGGTGGCGTCCTGCTGGCCACCGGCGGCTCCGGGTTCGACGGCGACACCGTGCAGCTGGCGAGCCTCGGGCTCGCCTCCGCCGGTGCCGTGCGCAGCGGGTCGGAGCTGCTGTCGGTGCACGTGCAGGTCGACGAGCAGACGGTCCTGCCGGTGCTCGGCACCCTGCGCGCCCCGGTGCCCACGGAGGGCACCGAGGTGCCGTGGCCGGTGTTGGCCCAGGGCCGCTTCGGACCGCCCGAGTACTGCTACGGCCAGGACCCCACCGACGAGCCGGGCCTGCTCGTGTCCCGGTACGGCGCGGGGGTGGCGGCGACCGTGCCCTGGGACATCGGCGCGGGCTACCGGCAGCTGGGCGCCCGGGTGTTCCGCACCGCGCTCGGCGGGCTGCTCGAGCAGCTCGCCCCCGGGACCGCGCTGGCGACCGACCTCCCCCCGCAGGTCGAGATCGTGCTCGGTCGCGGCGCGGCCGGTCGGCTCGTGCACCTGGTCAGCCACGTCCACAGCACTCCGACCGGGTACGCCGAGCCGGTCGGGGTGCGCGGGCGGGTGCTGCGGGTGCCAGGCGCCGCGGGGGCCACCGTGCGGGCGCTCGTCGCGGGCACCGAGCCCGCGACCCGGACGGAGGGCGACGACCTCGTCGTCGAGCTCCCCGAGATCCACCGGTTCGAGGTGCTGGCCGTCGGTGCCCAGCCCGACCACGAATGACGACCGACAGGAAGTGAACGCAGGTGTCTCCCCGTTACCTGGTCAACTGCTCGATCATCTTCACCGAGCTCCCGGTGCTGGAGCGGCCCGCCGCCGCCAAGGCGGCCGGGTTCGACGCCGTCGAGTTCTGGTGGCCCTTCGCCACCGCCGTGCCCGAGGACACCGAGGTCGCCGCGTTCGTCGCCGCCGTCCGTGACGCCGGCGTCCAGCTGGTGGGCCTGAACCTCTTCGCGGGCGACATGCCCGCGGGGGAGCGCGGCGTGGTGTCCGACCCGGGTCGCGTCCGGGAGTTCCAGGACAGCGTCGAGGTCGCGGTCGGCATCGGCGAGGCGCTCGGCGTCTCCGGGTTCAACGCCCTCTACGGCAACCGGTCGGCGGAGTACAGCCCCGCGGCGCAGGACGAGCTCGCCCTGGCCAACCTGGCCCATGCGGCCGGGCGGGCCGCGTCGATCGGCGCGGGGGTGTTCCTCGAGCCGGTCAGCGGGGCGGACCGCTACCCGCTGCGCACCGCGTCCGACGTGATGGCCGTGCTCGACCAGCTCGACGGGGCCGGGGTGACCGGCGTCGGCATGCTGGCGGACCTCTACCACCTCGCCGTGAACGGCGACGACGTGCCGTCCGTGCTGGCCAAGCACCTCGAGCGGGTCACCCACGTGCAGATCGCCGACGCGCCGGGCCGCGGCGAGCCGGGCACCGGCGGGCTGCCGCTGGACCGGTGGGTCGCCTCGGCGTACCGCGCGGGCTACGAGGGCTGGGTCGGGCTGGAGTACAAGCCCGCCACCGACGACCCGTTCGGCTGGCTGCCCCGCGAGCTGCGCGGCTCGGCCGGAGTGTCCTGAGTGGAGGACCGGCTGCGGGTCGTGCCGGCGAGCCCCCGAGGAGCTCTGCCGCGAGATGGCGGAGCGCGAGCCGCGGATGGAGCTGGTGCGCGAGCACGACCTGCTGCCGCCCAAGCGGTTCCCCGGTGACCACCGGGGCGACCCGGGCTTCCGGCGGGACGCCGCGGCCGAGGCGCGCTTCCACGCCCTACTCGACTCGGCCGAGGCGCTGTTCGGCATCCCGGTCCTCGACCCGGCGGCGCTGCGCCGCACGGTGCGGGCCAACCCGCGGCTGCGCTGGGTGCACACCATGGCCGCGGGTGGCGGATCGGCGGTGCGCGCCGCCACACTGACCCGCGACGAGCTGGACCGGGTCGCGTTCACCACCTCGGCGGGCGTGCACGCCCGCCCGCTGGCGGAGTTCTCCCTACTCGGGCTGCTGGCCGGGGCGAAGAACCTGCCGCGGTTGCAGGCCGCGCAGGCCCGCGCGGAGTGGGAGGGCCGCTGGTTCATGGGCCAGCTCGCCCACCTGTCCGTCCTGGTCGTGGGGCTGGGCGGGGTCGGCCGCGAGGTGGCCCGGCTGCTGGCGGCCTTCGGCTGCCGGGTGGTCGGAACCTCGCGCAGGCCGGGCGTCCGGGTCGAGGGGGTCGACGAGACCGTCTCACCCACCGACCTGGGCGCCGCGGCCGCGCGGGTCGACGGGATCGTCGTCGCGCTGCCCGGCACGCTTGCGACAGAGGGCCTGGTCGGGGCAGAGGTGCTGGCCGGGGTCCGGCCCGGGACCACGCTGGTCAACGTGGGCCGGGGCACCGTCGTCGACGAGCCCGCCCTGGTCGCGGCGCTGCGGGACGGGCGGATCGGCTACGCCGCCCTCGACGTGACGGCCCGCGAGCCGCTGCCCGCGGACACTCCGTTGTGGACGATGCCGAACGTGCTCCTCAGCCCACACACCGCCGCGCTCGACACGGAGGAGGACCGGCGAATCGCCCGGCTCTTCGCCGAGAACGCGGGCCTGCTCGTCGAGGGCCGCCCGTTGCGCAACCGGGTGGACACCGTGGAGTTCTACTGATGGTGGCCGGGGTCGTCCTCCTCCGGGAGGACCGCGTGGTCGTCGCCGAGCGGCGGACGGCGACGCCCCGTTACCCCCGGAGCGGACGGCGCCCGGATGTCCGGCCTGCTCGCGGACATGGTCGCCGACCCGCGGGCGACCGTGCCTGGGGGGCGCGGTCTGCGGGGTCGGGGTCGGCGCGGCAGGTCTGG
>Ga0207641_10000753_pt1 | contig 34894 bp, 28 predicted proteins | sample KBSSwiS62_FD_184306 | JGI IMG/M metagenome (GOLD analysis project Ga0207641, IMG submission 184306) | Switchgrass rhizosphere microbial communities from Kellogg Biological Station, Michigan, USA - KBS Switchgrass S6-2 (SPAdes) (version 2) | ecosystem: Host-associated > Plants > Roots >... | reverse complement strand
GGCTCGGCTCCGGCTGAGGGCACGACTATCACGGCGCGCATCGGCGATGTCGCTGACGACGGTTCCGTCATTCCAGCGGGGACGTACGAGGTCTACTTCAGCGCCAAAGAAACCGGAACCAACGAGCGCGGCCAATCCCTCACCGAACTAGTGACGACTCGACTGGGCTACCTCACCGTCCAGGCCGTTTAAAGTTCAGTGTCGAGCTTTGCTCGGGTGGCGGTGAGCGGGCCAGGCACGGTCGCCAGTACGCACACAGACTCTTGCATAGACCTGGTGAAATCCTCGGCAACGGTGTTGGCGTCCGAGACGCCTGATACCAATTCGCAGGCTGCTTCCGACATAGATACGACGGTTCCAGCGTTTCGGGGTTCGCAGTGTCTTCTAGTGGCATCCAGAATGTTGGGGTGATGCGGCTGCGGTTGTCGACGGTGATGTTGTCGATGAGGCTCGCGAGCAGCGCCTTCGTGTTTTCGGGACGTCGTCGTTGAATACTTCCTTGATGTGACGTTGCGTCTCGCTGAGTAGGTCCACTGTTGGGGCGATGGGTGCGGGCCGGGTCAGTTGCTCTATGAGTTCGGCTTCGCGGTCTTGGAGTTCAACGGTCTTGCCTACGAGCGCTTCGATGCGGGGCCCGCAGTGCTTTCGGGCATGGTGCCCGTCTCGAAGGCGAGTAGATAGCGGTCGATTGACTGCTCGGCTGCGGTGATCTCGCCGCGTACGGCCGCAAGTTCGCCTTCGAGTTGGTCGCGTTGGTCGGCGTCGCGGCCGCTGATAGCCGCGACGGTCTCACCGATGAGGTCGACGCGCTCGAACGTTTGCAGCAGCGCTCGTTGGATTGCGTACTCCACGTGGTCTGCGGGCAGCCGGTCGCCGCTGCAGTGGGGTCGCGCCGTAGCGGACGCGGGTGTATGGGCGCAGGTCATGAGACCGGCGAGCAGGTAGTCGAATGCGGCGCCGGTGCCCTTGGTGCGGTCCTCGCCGCGGGCTTCGAGGATCTGCTGTGCTTGGTCGAATAGGTCGGGGTCGACCAGTGGTGGGTGGAACGGGCCGGCGGTCAGTGACGTTTGTGCTCCAGGTCGCGGGACGCGTCGCTTTCATCTGTGGTCATGAGGCCGTTACGCATGGCGAACAGCGCCGCACCGGCTCGGCTGGTCTCGCCGATCTTGGTGTAGATGTGCTCGATGTGGTTGCCGACGGTCTTTGGAGTGATCGTCAACGATTGGGCGATCTCCCGGTTCGACAGTCCTCGGGCCGCAAGTCGGAGCACCTCGAGCTCCCGGCTCGTCAGGGCCGCGACGTTGGTTCGGCGGCGGCTTCTTAAGTGCCCTGCGGTGGCAAGGACCGCGTCAACCGCTTCGGCGTCGAGGCGGCCGAGCCGAACTTCGGCCTTGAGCGCGTCGGCGGCGTCCGCCGACGACAGGGCACCTCGATATGGCCGTGGTTCCATCATCGCCTGATACGCGTCGGCGACCGCCAGGAGTCGAGCCGCTGATGTGATCGCTGGGCCTTCGACGCCGGACGGGTAGCCGGATCCGTCGAGACGTTCCCGGACGTGCACAACGATCCGGGCAACGGGTGCCAAGGTAGGGCATTGCCGGAGCATCCGCTCAGTCAGCTGGGGCACGAGCCGCACGCGTTCCCACTCGGCCACCGTGAGCGGGTCGGGTTTGTCCCAGATCGTATTCGAGACTCCGAGCCGGCCGTAGCCGGCGGTGAGCGCGGCACGGTGCAGGTTCTGCCGGTCCACGGCGGTGAGCGTGAGGTGGGAAGCGGCGCCGGACACCAGGGCTGCCACCGCGTCGGAGTGACCCACGGTGTAGGGAGTTTTCAGGTCGACGTATCGGCCGATCGCCGCGAGCGCCTGGTCGAGTTGGTGGTTCGACAGGTGGCGAAGAACGGGTTCCTCGTCGAGTACGGCGCCCCATGAGCCGACCTCGTCGAGCCCGGCGAAGACCTTCTGTGGGTCCGCGCACAAGCACGCCACGACGTTCGGATCGAATTGCGTGGCCGCCCCGCGCTCGGCGATCGCGATGGCCGCGTCGATGCCGCGCTCGCGGTGCGCGACCTCGACGAACTCGGCAACCTGGATCACCCGGGCCGCCAGCGGTATCTGCGATCCTGCGAGCTCGCCTGGCCAGCCCTTCCCATCCCAGCGCTCATACGACGCCCCGAGTGCGTCCAGCACGGGGGCCTGGAGAGCGAGTTCTTCGGCGAGGGAGCGGGCCAGGCGGGCATGTTGGGCGATCATTGCCTCCACGTCGCGGTGGCCGCCGAGCGCGAAGGCGAAGGCTACCCGCAGGCGATGCAGTGGGGGCGCACCAGCGCCGAGCATCCGCAGCATGCGCGTGAGCTCATCGAGCTTGCTCTTGGCGTCCATGTACTTGGTTGCCTTGAACGAGATGTCGTCACCGAACCACTGCACTTGTTCGTGGGCGTCGGTGTGGCAGCCAACATTGACTAGCAGGGCGCTGTAGTACGTCGCCGCCCTGGTCTGGTCATCGACTTCGAGCAGGTCACACAGCGCCATCGCGATCCGGCACTGGCGCAGCACGTGTTCCATCGGCTGGCCGAACCCGAGGTCGATCCCCAATGAGAGCGACGCGAGTACCTCGGCCAACCGCACACCGGATTGGGAGGTGTCTTCCACGATTCTCCAGGGTAGGAGATGACCGCTGCCAGCGTCGGAAAAGATGAGGGAACCGCCTCATGCGTCCACGAGACCGCCATCCGTACGGTCACACCGAGACATTCACGAAAGGAGAGGCCATGGCCAAGGCATCCAGCACGACCGCTGACCAGGTGAAGGACTTCGGCGTCGCGCTCGACCGATCCAGCGAGCTCGGCGGGTTCACAGTCAACTTTGTGACGATCACCAAGACGCACGACCTGGCGCCAATGCTGGCCGCTCTACCGACCGGCAAGTGCACCTGCCCGCACTGGGGCTACGTCACCAAGGGACGAGTCGTGGTCCGCTACGACGACCATCAGGAGATCCTCGGTCCCGGCGACGCCTTCTACATGGCGCCCGGCCACGCACCCGAAGCGGAGGAAGGCACCGAGCTGATCCAGTTCAGCCCGACCGACCAGCTGGCCGAGGTCGAAGCAGCCATCGCCGCCGCGACCCAAGCCTGAGCAGCCCTCAGCGAGCGTCCGAGCGACGTCGGCGCTGGTTGCTCATTTAGGCCCGTCACGACCACCAAATATGGCACTCTCGAACCCCTGACGTGGGCGATGACTCGGTAGCGGATGCTTTCGAAGATCGCCGTCGTCAGGGGGTCTGCTGCACGGATCGGTGACATCTGATCTGCGGTGCCGTTGGGTACCGCTGGAAGGATGTGTAGCCGAAAACTCGCGCGAGCTCTAGCCGGTCATCACATGTTCGGCTCGCTGGGCCAGATCGGCTCAGCCGGCGACAACGCCGCTATGGAGAGCTTGCTCAGCCTGCTGGAAAACGTCCTTAACCGTCGACACTGGACGACCCGCGACGAACTCCGGATCGCGATCGCCACCTGGATCGAGCGCACCTAACACCGCCGCCGACGCCAAGCCACACTCGGCCGATTGACCCCTACCGAATACGAGACCATCTTGACGACGCTGTCGCGTTCTGTATTGCGGCTCATCCGGATTGACGGTGTAAGGAACGCTCCGGCATTGCCGGACATCATGTGCATCCACGCACTACCCGTGGGCGGAATTGCTCATTGACTGTGCCCGAACGCAGTCCCAGGCTTAGCCAACGGTTAGGAGTTTCTGTGCACGACTTTCTCCCATTCATAATTGCAGGCATGGCAAGCGGCGCGGTCTACGGCATGGCCGGAACGGGATTGGTCTTAACGTACAAGACCACCGGCATCTTCAATTTTGGCCAGGGTGCAATTGCGACGGTGGCAGCGTACTTATTCTATTACCTGCATGTTCGACACGACATCGGTTGGCTGGTGTCGGCAGTAATCAGCGTCGTCGGTGTCGGCCTGATCCTGGGCCTCTTCATGGAGAAAATTGGAAGGGACTTGGCTAGGCGGTCGATCAATCTCCAGGTGGTTGGAACTGTAGGCATTGTCGTACTAGTGAGTTCCTTGGCCGTAATTTGGTATGGACCGCTTACTCGGCCGGTTGCTCCCTTTTTGCCATCTGCCACACACACTGTGCGCGTGGCCAGCGTAAACGTTTCATATCAGCAGATAACGATCGCAGCGATCTCGTGCGTCGCGGTCGGGAGCCTTTACGTATTTTTTCGCACGACCCAGAGCGGACTGGCGATGCGTGCCGTCGTCGACAATGCGGAATTGGTAGGCCTGCATGGCTCTAGCGCTGTCGCGATCCGGCGTAAAGCCTGGATTATTGGAACACTGTTTGCAGCGCTCTCCGGGGTGTTATTGGTACCAGTCATTGGCTTGGATCCACTGCTACTCACTTACCTTATCGTCGAGGCGTTCGCCGCGGCGGCATTTGGAGCATTCACTAATATCGCTGCCACATTTTTCGGTGGTGTTGTCCTGGGTGTTGCCATTAATGTTGCGCAGAAACTGGTGGTCGAGCATTCTGCCCTAAACGGGATTCCGCAGAGCCTACCCTTTACTATCCTGATCCTGGCCTTGTTGATCCTGCCAAAGCGCCGTCTCGTTTCACCCACTCTGTTTGTGACGCGGCCGCCGCTGCAGTGGCGGGTGCCGGTATTGGGACAGTCAGTGTTCGGTGTAGTTCTGTTGACTCTGCTGGCCTTGGTACCCTTGATGGTCGGATTCAAGCTGACGTTCTTCACAACCGGGCTTACGTTCGCGATCCTCTACTTGGCCATTGGTCTGCTGGTGCGTACCGCCGGTCAGGTTTCTCTTTGCCAGACCGCCTTCGCGGCGGTGGGCGTCGTAGCCTTTTCACAGCTCACGACCAATGTGCACATCGGGTGGGCTGTTTCGCTGCTCATCTCTATATTGATTACAATGGTGGTTGGCGTCCTGCTCGCGCTTCCAGCGATCCGGTTGTCGGGCCTATTTCTTGCGCTGGCGACTCTTGCATTTGGGATAGCTATCGAGCGACTGGTGTACCCATTAGGCATTTTCTTTACCCCCAGCAATGTCGGCAAGGTGGTTCCGCGGCCATCGTTTGCGAACAGCGACCACGCTTATTACTACCTGGTCTTGGGCTTTCTGGTCCTGACTGCAACAATTGTTATTGCATTACATCAGAGCCGCCTCGGGCGCCTTCTGCGCGGCTTGTCGGATTCGCCGCTAGCATTGTCGACCCTGGGTTTGGGCGTGAATCTTACGCGAACGATAGTATTTGCGATATCGGCGGGACTAGCTGCCCTTGCTGGAGTGTTGTACGGCGGGTTAGTACATTACGCGGCTGCAAATGACGCGTACTACAGTTCCTTCGCATCGTTGATCTTGATTGCGAGTCTCGCGCTCGCGCCATTCGGAGAGCCGTGGTACGGCGTGTTCGGTATCGTGCGCGCAATCGTGCCTGCCTATGTCGTGTCAGTGAATACGAACAACTGGCTCAATGTCGCTTTTGGTGTCTTTGCCATAATGCTCGCGACACAGGGTGGTACCCCTGGTTTTCCGCCACTGATCCGTCGCACGCTCGGTCATCTGAGTTGGAGCCGGCCAGAACGCGCCGTGACTTCGGTGCACACTGAGCCAACCAGCGACGCGAAGGTGCGCAGACAGACGCTCTCGCCAGCTTTGTCGGTTCGTAGTGTCGTCGTTCGCTACGGGGGCATGGAGGCTGTGCGTGGTGCGACATTGTCGGGACAAGGTGGCCAAATCACGGGCCTGATCGGCCCGAACGGTGCTGGAAAGACGAGCATCTTCAACGCCTGTTCGGGGTTGACGCGAATCGCCGACGGTAGCGTGTGGCTGGGCGACATTGAATTGTCACGAATGGACCCATCGGCACGTGCCCGCGCGGGTTTAGGCCGATCGTTCCAACGAATCGAGCTATGTGAGACCTTATCCGTCGCAGATAATGTCGCCCTAGGCCGTGAGTGTGGGGTTGCGGGCACAAATGTATTAGGTCAGTTTGTCGGATCGCGACGGGGAAGCCGACAGATTAAGGCTGCGGCCGCTTACGCGATGGACCTCTGCGGCATAACTCATCTCGCTAGGACTCAAGTTACGACGCTCTCTACCGGTCAACGACGACTCGTAGAACTGGCTCGCGTGGTCGCGGGCGACTTTGACTTCCTGTTGCTTGATGAACCTTCAGCTGGACTCGATCGGCAGGAGACCGCGGCTCTGGGCAGCGTATTGCAGCACATAGTGAATAGTCAGCATTGCGGTATCTTGCTCGTCGAACACGATATGTCTCTAGTGATGAATACTTGCTCTCGAATCTACGTCCTTGACTTCGGAGCGATCGTCTTCGAAGGTAACGCAACGGAGCTTGCATCCAGCCCCGAGGTTCGCGCCGCGTATCTCGGTGAAGATCTGCTTCTGCCAGGCGCGCCTGTGACGACGTTGGAACATTAGGAGGCCGCCTGATGGAATTCGATAACGCTCTTGAATTGACTGACGTGACCAGTGGGTATGGCGAGAATATTGTCGTGAGATCGGTGTCACTGGCGGTCCCCAAATCGTCCGTGTTGGCCCTGCTCGGCCCTAACGGAGTCGGCAAGTCGACGCTGCTCAGGACGATCTCGGGTCTCGTTGATACCAGGCAGGGAGAGGTTCATCTCAACGGTGAGAATGTCACGAAACTGCCTGTCCATGCCCGTGCGCGGAGGGGACTGTGTCTAATTCCCGAAGGCAGAGGTATTTATCCAGGACTCAGCGTCGAAGACAACCTACGCATGCAGTCACCGTTTCGCGGTAAGGAAGCAGTAGAGATTGCCACTACTGCCTTCCCCGTGCTTGGTCGCCGATTAGGACAACGCGCGGGTAGTCTGAGCGGCGGCGAACAGCAAATGCTGTCTATGGTTGCAGGATACGTCAGAAATCCCACGTTGCTCTTGGTCGATGAACCGTCACTAGGTCTCGCTCCGCAAGTGGTGGATGCGATCTTTGGCTTTCTCGAGTCGATTGCCAAGCGGGGAGTTGCCCTCGTCATTGTCGATCAATTCGTGCACATCGCATTGAACTTGGCCGATATGGTGTGTGTGATGAACCAGGGTGAGATTGTGTTGCGCGGCAAAGCGTCGGAGCTCAGCGAATCCGATGTCTATCACGCATATGTTGAGCTGAGCGGGACGATCGCTACATCGAGAGGAGTTTAGTCGGCGGCTGGATCGTAGAAGTTCATGCTTCTCAATATTTCCATTGATTCGGCACTTCGAGGAGAGGTTCGATGAAACATCGTTCTGTGATTCCCACGGTACTTCTGTCTAGCGTCATTGCATTGGCGCTCGCCGCGTGTAGCAGCAGCGGTGGCAAAGCGTCCGGCGATTCGTCCACACAATCCGGCGGGGCACCTTCCGGCTCCAGCACCGCAACCTCCAGTACCGCAACGAAGTCGGCGTTGAAGATTTGGGTGCCTGTCGATCAAACCGGGTCATCTCCAGACGCATCTGCGGAACAGGCGCGCAACGTCGTCGCGGCGTGGATGGCATCCGTCAATGCTTCTGGTGGCATTCAAGGTCATCCCGTTGATGCATTCGTGACCGACAACCAGGGCAGCGCGTCGCTAGCCGTTAGTAACACGCAGGCGGCCCTGTCGAAGGGTGCGATCGCCGCCGTGAGCGCGGGTCCGTCCTCAGAAACTGCATGGATGCCATTGCTCGACAAGGCCAATGTTCCAATCATGGGTGGTATTTGCTACGCCGAGGGTGCGACGTGCGGCAAGCAGAGCAACATCTTTCCAACGGCGGCGAGTTACGGCACGATCATCTATTATGAGGCCGCGGCGGCGAAGGCAGTGGGCGCGAAGAGTTACGGCGCCATTGTGTGCGCCGAGAACGCTTTGTGTCAGCAGATTGAGCCGTTGTGGCGCAACGCAATCAATTCTTTCGGGGGCATACGCTGGGACGGGCTAGTCACGGCTGCTGGTTCCGCTCCCGATTACACCGCGCAATGTCTGACATTCAAGAAGAAGAATACCGAGCTTATTCAGGTTGGGCTAAGTGGCGCTACCATCGGAAAGTTGATCACTGGCTGCGCGCAGCAAGACTACTTCCCCACTATCGGAATGGGCGGGGACACGGTCGAGTCGAAGACTGTCGGAGTCCTGTCCAAAGCGAATCCGAAGACAACCATTGTGGGTGGCATTAGCGGCTTTCCCTGGTGGGTTGATGATCCGGCCGCCAAGACTTTCCGCGACATAATGGAGAAATACGCTCCGGGTAAGAGTTATGAGGCCGATACTGCGACGGTTGTATGGAACGCGCTTGAGATTCTCCGGAATGCCCTATCCGAAGCTACGTTGACCGATCAACCAACGGCTGCCGATGTGACCGCTGCCCTCTTCGCGATGAAACCCACGAACCTCAACGGCCTCCTGCCGCAGATGGTGTCGTACGACAAGTCCCTGAAGGTCCAGAAGAATGTCACCTGTTACTGGTACTACAAGACCCAGAACAGTGTCTGGACCGCGATTCCGGGCGGGCTCAAGCCAAGCTGTCAACCGTAACTAAGTCTTTAGATCGTCAGGGTGGTCTGATGTGTTGAAGCGTGCATCAACGCATCAGACCCCCTGAACGGTCGAATTAACTTTGGAGGTTAGGTAACCGACAATGGTAGGCGACATGTTGAGTCTCGGTGATACCGAGTACGAACCGCGGCGGGTCCCGGTTTCAGGCACTTGCGATGAATGCGGGGCTAGCGAACTCGCTCGCTATCCGGTGCTTTCGGTCGGTGGCTGGTTCCAGGTGGTCAAGTGTCAGGTGTGTCTGTGGTCCCGATCACGAGAGCCCTGGACCCGTCTCGGTTGGATCGCGCTAGCGGAAGATAAGTGGGGACTGGAGTGAAGCGTCGGTTAATCGGTGTTGATGTAGGCGGTACCTTTACCGATGTAATGGCGATTGAGGATGGTCACGTCATTGCGGCAAAGGTTCCAACCAATGTGGTTGCCAGCGAGACGTCCGTCTTGCAGGGCGCCGCCGAGGTTGAGGCGGGCCGGGCCTCGGTCTTCAATCTGGCAAGTACCGCAGGGCTCAATGCGGTCATCACACGGAAATTGCCGAAGATCGCCTTCTTAGGAACGCTCGGTCATCGCGATAGTCTCGACCGCGGACGACTGTGGAGACCGTTTGAAGCGTTGACCGACGTGTCCTGGACTCGGGGATTCGGCGATGCGTCCCGCCGACCGCTGGTCCCACGTTATCTACGTCGAGGGATTAGCGAACGGCTGATGAGTGACGGTCAGGTGTTCAGTCCCCTTGACCGTGACCAGGCGCGTGCAGAGCTTTCGGTGTTGGCCAACTGCGCTGACCTTAAGGGTATTGCCGTTTGTCTCCTGCACTCATATCGGAACCCGGTGCACGAGCTTGAGCTAAGAGATCTGATTTACGAGGTGTTGGGTTCAGAGATTGCTGTTTCGCTATCAAGTGACGTGTGTCCTTTGGCAGGCGAGTATGCGCGCGCATCGACCACGACAATCGATCTCCTGATGAAGTTGAAATATACCGAATACACGGCACGCCTTGAAGCAGGCTTGTCTGACCTCGGCTTCGAGGGTGAGTTCAACTACGCCGACTGTTCGGCGATGTTGCTGCCGTCGTCCTATGCGATGGAGCGGCCGTATCGTCTGATTGTGGGTGGCCCAGCTGCCGGGACGATGGCGAGCGCCCATTTCGGCGAATTCATCGGCGATAAGAATCTGCTTTGCGCTGATATCGGCGGAACCTCTGCCGATATCAGTGTCGTGCTTGATGGGAAGCCGTGGGCCAACAGCTCCTTCGAGCTTGAATGGGACATGGTTGTATCGGCATTGTCGACTGAAATTGTGACCCTTGGTGCTGGGGGGGGATCGGTTGTCGCAATTGGCGGTACCGGCCAGCTGACTGTGGGCCCCGAGAGCGCGGGTGCTGATCCAGGGCCAGCGTGCTATGGGAAGGGTGGAGTGCATCCGACCATCACCGATGTTGCCCTGACCATGGGTATTCTCGCTCCTGATCGATTCCTCGGTGGAAAGGTGCCCCTTCGGCCAGATCTGGCACTCCACGCGTTCGAGAGTCTTGATACCTCGCTCCCGATCTCTGAATGTGTCCGTCAGGCCTGGCTCATAGGACTTCAACACGTTGCCGAGGGCTTGGTTGACATCACCATTAGGCGAGGGGTTGACCCGCGTGACTTCAGTTTGGTCGCGTTCGGGGCTGCTGGGCCGATGATGCTGCCTAGCCTTCTCGACATGCTGCCGCTCAAGAAGGTCATCGTCCCACCGAACCCGGGTGGCTTCAGTGCACTGGGGCTTTTGAGCTCGGATCGGGTGTACTCAGAAACCCGTACTCTCTACGGGATTCTTGACGGGGGTCTCGCCCCGAAAGTTGAGCGGCTCTTCAGTGCGCTCGAGGACGAATTGAAGACCCGAGCAGGGGTAGCCTCCGAGGAGGCGACCATCCTCCGAAGTTTTGATGGGCGCCTGCTCGGCCAGGGATTTGAGACACCATTCATACCGGTTGAGAACGGCCCAATCGGACCCGACCAAATCTCACGCATGGTCGACTCCTTTCACAATGAATATGAGAAACGGAATCGTAATCGGTTCGACAGTCATCCAGTCGAAGGTGTAACCTATCGGGTCCAGGTGGTCGTGCCGTCGGAGAAGGTCGAGTACCTGCCCATTGAGTCTGGGTCCGGGGTTCCGAAAGTAGCTGGCCATACAGTGATTGCGCATTTGTACAGCGAGCCGCGAGAGGTCGACTGCTACGAGCGGCCCTCTCTTCTGGCGGGCCAGGTGATCGTAGGTCCCGCGGTGATCTGGGAGGAGATGTCGACGACGTTTGTTCCCGATGGGTACAAAGCGACGGTAGGGACCTATGGAGAACTGCACGTTGACTAGCACCGGCCCTTGCAAGGAAGCGGCTGGCCGTACGGCCACCGGCAGATTGGAGCTATCGTCATGACGATCGTCGAGCAGTTGGAAGCTGCTACCGGAAGAGCGGGACGCACATCCCGAATTCGCGATCTCTCCGAGTCCGAGTTTGAATCGATCTATGACTGCAACCGCTTCACGGCGACGATCCTGTCAAATCGGTTCCGGTACATCGTGGCGCATATGTCGAATGAATTCAGGTTGCACGCGTTTTCACCGTTTATTCGTGACGCTGCTGACCTCTGTGGCATGTTGAGCGGGTCACCTGACGCGGGCTTTCCGATGGCGGCGGTGTCTGAGACGTTGCCACTCTTTTACGGTTCAATCCCGGACGCTGTGCGGATCGTTCTGGAAGAATATGGTTTAGATAACCTCCACCCAGGCGATATGATTCTTGTCAACGACTACTACCGCATTGGAACCCACCTTAACGACGCGTGTTGCATTCGTCCGGTCTTCTTTGATGGAAGCCTAGTGGGAGCGGTGACTATTCGGGCGCATGTACTTGACATCGGCGGCGTGGCGGCCGGTGGCTTTGAAATGACGAAGCGTACGACTTACGAAGATGGCTTGCGGCTGCCACCTATCCTGCTCTATTCGCAGGGGGATCCGGTCCGCTCAACATTCAAGCTTCTCTTCGACAACAGCAGAGCTGGAAACCTCATCATACCGGACCTGGAGACGGAGTTTCGGGCGCTTGAGCTTGGCGAGCGCCTGGTCGTCGAGACAATCAACAAGTATGGCCTCGCCGCGTTCTCCGGCGCCATCCGGTATGTGTGCGATGTGTCCGCTGAGGCGATGGAAGATGCGCTAGAGAGTATCCCGGACGGTGTCTACAGCGCCCAGCAGGATATTGATGGGGATGGCTTACCTGATTCGCCGAAGTATGAGGTGCATGCCACGATCCGGGTCAGCGGGGGCCGTGCCGAATTCGATTTGCGCGGAAGTTCGGAGTCAACCCGCTCGGCCCTGAATTGCACCTGGGCCGACATCAAGACAGCTATTGCAATGGCGTTGAAGCTGCTCATCGACCAGCGAACGCCAGTTACGTCGGGGACGCTGCGTCCGGTCGATGTAGTCGTTCCACCCAAGGCGATCTTCAACGCGGCGCCACCCCAGCCATGCCATTACTACTTTGAAGTCGTCATGATGCTTGTGAACGCGATTACCAAGGCGCTCAATCCGGTAGTGGGTGTGACCGGTGTCAGTCTCGTTCCGACCGAATTCACAGCACCTAGCCGGTTCGCGGACGGCCAAGAATTCATACCGCCGCTGGATATCACAGGTATCAGTACTCCGTGGTCTGCGTCGTACCGTGGTGACGGAGATTCATCGCAACAAGCTGTCTATATGAATCTATTGATGCATTCCGGTATCGAAACGTTGGAGCGTGAAGCTCCGGTCGTTATTCTCCGAACCGAATACGTGCCAGATACCGCTGGCGCGGGGCAGCATCGCGGAGGTGCGGCTAACCTGCACGACTCCATGTGGACGGCCGCCATGCAGTTCCGACTCAACACTTTTCATTCGCAGGCAGATAACGGTGGTGAAGGACTAAACGGCGGTCGTCCGGGATGTCTTGCGGCTCACTGGCTCTGGGATGGTGATACTACAGAATACGGTAAGAGTTTCACCCCCCCGCCGTTTGCGCTGAGTCATGAGGCGTATCGAAGCGCTCGAACGCTCTTTGGACATGTCGCTCCGGATACCCAGGAGCTGGATCCCAATGCGCCCTACTACCGGATTGAAGCCAATCCCGTCGCGACCGAAGGTGCGGTACTGCGTGTCCTTACACACGGGGGAGGAGGGTGGGGCGATCCCTACAACAGAGACCCCGATCTGGTTAGGGAGGACGTGCGTGATGAATACGTATCGCTCGAAGCCGCGGCTCGCGAGTATGGGGTCGTCCTCGTCGGCGACCCCGTTACTGATCCAGAAGGTCTCAGGGTCGACTATGAGGCTACTCGGAAGCGACGCGCGAAAGCATAGATTGTCGTCTTTCGTCACCGATCTAGCTGCAGTCAAGGATGGAATTCGTACGAACAGCCCTGATATTCACTGCGGAGCCTGGAAAGGTATGGCGACTGACGACATCACACAATCTTCCGGCCCCGTTGCCCATGCATGACAGCCGCCAAAGAGCACTACCGAATCACACGCATGCAAGACAATCGTGTCTTGCTGGAGAATCAGGGTTATCTGACCCGACAGCACGACGTTCATGCTGATTGCATTAGCCCGATGCATCGAAGTTTGTATACCCGCCGCAAACCTAACCATGGCCCACCGTGAACTTTTCCCTATGAGCGCATCGTCTTCGACCAGGTCGCAGGATTGAGTGGCAGGATCGAGCGTCAGCGGGAACTGAGGCGTCGACATTAACTGTTGAATCACTTCATCGGGCGAAAAAGTGAGTGAACGGACCGCCTTGATGCATGACAGACCCGAGCCCGACAATCCAGCTTCGACGAACTTCATCGTACTCACTCCCCGAGTAGGCCTGTTTATCCGGATCGAATCTTCAACTCGCGATCAGCTGCGAGACGCACTAGTCGCATAAATCCCGGCTGGCAGCGTAGCCGGCCGCAATAGGCGACCCCTGACTTATCGTATTGCCGAATGGCGACGTTGGTGTTGCGCGTCCCACAAGTACGCCCAATGGCCGGTAACCAGCCCTCGGGTTATGCCCCCCTCGGGTTACACATTGCCGTTGTAACGCGCCGCCCCCTTCGGGCCGTGCCGGGTAGCGACGCTGGCCGGCGAGGCGGTCCGTTTCTTGATGAGTACCTCGGCGGTGACGGATCGTTCCACCAGGCCGCCGAGGCATTCGCGGGTGTGCTCATCCACGATGGACACGATCTTGATAGTGCGGCCGTCGGTGGTGGCGTCGAACTGGAAGTCCACCGCCCACACTTGTTGGGCGCGTCGGCCCTCTCCAACCCCGCGTACGGTTCTGCAAGTCTGCACAAAGCGTGAGCGACATCGCTCATTGACGGGCAGTCGACGCTCGACAAGACTTTGTCGAGCACGTGAATGTCAAGAACGACTTTCAAATAGTAGGACGTCGCTTAGCGCCCGATCAGGTGGTCGATGGTTGTCCTGGAACAGCGACAGCAGCACGGCCGGATCTGAGACGCCTGGCCCAGATTCTGAAAGTCGACACCGCGGGTCGAGTCGTGCCTTGCGGCGTCGTATGACTCAACGTTGCCGAGCTTTCCTAGGTGACGCCGCTCAACGATCTTGAGAGGGGAATGCGCGGATGGGTGCAGTGCTGGACGAATCCACAGCAAAAGACATCTACGAGAGAATGATCCTTATCCGGGTGGGTGAGGACCGGGTCTTGCGTGGGCTGGGCTCCGGCGAGATGACGTTCGGGTTCTACCCGATCCGGGGTCAGGAGGCCATCGCTGCGACGGTCGGCGCGGTCCTCGCCGAGACCGACCAGCTCACGACGACTTACCGGTGCTTCCATGACGTGATCGGGAAGGGCGTTCCGATGCGGGCGGTGATGGCCGAGATGATGGGCAAGGTCACTGGCACCTCGAAAGGCAAGGGCGGTCCGATGCACCTGGCCGATCCCCAGCGGGGCCTGATGCTCACTACCGGGATCGTCGGTGGCGGAGCGCCCATCGCGGTCGGGCTGGGGCTCGCGTCGGTACTGGACGGCTCAGGACGGGTCGTGGTCGCCACGTTCGGCGACGGGGCGACCAGCATCGGCGCGACTCACGAGGCGATGAACCTTGCCGCCCTCTGGAAGCTTCCCGTCGTGTTCGTGTGCCAGAACAACGGCTTCGGCGAGCACACACCGCTGAACGAGTACACACGCACGGCCCAGCTCTCCGCGCGCGCCGCGGGCTACGACATGCCAGGCGTCACCGTGGACGGACACTCGGTGCCTGACCTGTACGCCGCGCTCTCGGAGGCCGTCGACCGCGCTCGCAATGGGCAGGGACCGAGCTTCGTCGAGGCCCGCACCGAGCGGATCTTGGGGCATCATTTCGGTGCGGACCAGCCCTATCGGAGCGAGCAGGAACTCGCGGCGGCCAGCGCTGCGGAGCCTGTCGCCCCGTACCGGGAGTGGCTGCTCGACAAGGGGCTCGTCGACACGGCCTGGCTGAGCGACGCCGACCAGAAGGCGGCTGCCGTCGTCGAGGATGCGGTGGCCTTCGCCAAGGACAGTCCGCCTCCCGCGCCCTCCGAAGCCCTTACCGATGTCTTCGCGACTGTAGGAGCGTGATCATGCGCAACATCACGATGGCCGCCGCAATCAACGAGGCGCTGGACCTGGCTATGAGCCGGGACGACAAAGTGATCCTGATGGGCGAGGACATCTCCGATCCGACCGGTGGCATCCTTCAGGTGACGAAGGGGCTGTCAACGAAGTACGGCACCGACCGCGTACGGGCCACACCAATCGCTGAGCAGGCGATCATCGGTGCCGCGATAGGCTCGGCTATGGCCGGCTATAAGCCGGTCGCCGAGATCATGTTCGTGGATTTCCTTCCGGTATGCCTGGATCAGATCGCCAATCACGCGGCCAAGCTGCGTTACATGTCCGGCGGTCTCACAACGGTGCCGATCACGATCCGCGCGATGGTCGGCAACGGTGGGAACGCGGCGCAGCACTCGCAGTCACTGGAAGCGATCTTGATGTGCGTGCCCGGCATAAAGATGGTCGTGCCGAGCACACCGGCGGACGCTCGCGGGCTCATGCTGTCGTGCATCGACGACGAGGATCCCTGCCTATTCCTCGAGCCGATGGACTACCTGTTCCAACGAGGGCCGCTGGATGACGACCCGCAGCCGATCCCGCTGGGCACCGCCAAGGTGCTGCGCGAGGGCTCCGACGTCACGCTCCTGTCCTGGGGTGGCGCGCTGGTCGCCACTAACGAGGCCGCGGACCTGCTGGCCGCGGACGGCATCTCGGCCGAGGTGATCGACATCCGCAGTCTCGTCCCGCTGGATCGGCAGACGATCCTGCGCAGCGTCAGCAAGACGCGCCGTGCGGCGGTCGTGCACTCGGCGACGCGGTTTGCCGGCCCGGGCGCGGAGATTGCCTCGCTGATACACGAGGAGTTGTTTAGCGACCTCCAGGCACCCGTGCTGCGGCTCGGTGCGCTCGACGCGCCGATCCCCCACAGCCCGAGCCTGTTGGCCGACTTCTTCCCAACTGGGGCGAGCGTTGCCACCGCGGTGACCAAGTCGGTTAATGCAGGTGCACATTGAGTGTCGTGTCGATATATATCCCGCGGCTCGCGCAGTCCATGGTCGACGGGGAGATCACGGAGTGGTTGGTCGCCGACGGCGACACAGTGACCGAGGGTCAGGAGATCCTGACCCTCGGCACGGACAAGGTCGAGCAGGTCATGCAGGCCCCGGCCAGTGGATCGATCACGCTGATAGGCGAGCAGGGACAGACATACAAGGTAGGCACGCAGATCGCGCAGATTAGCGAGGCGTGATCGTCGTCCCTGACGAAGGCATGACCCAACCCGAGACGTAGTCCGGTACAAGCAGTCCGTGGCCGGTATTAAATCGGAACTCCATTTGGCCGCCGCCCAGGTGAATACGTTCCGATTGGAGGCTGCGGAGCGCGAGTACGGGGTGGTAGTCGTCGGCGACCCCGTCACCGATCCGCAAGGTCTTAGGGTCGAGCATTAGGCTACTCGGCAACTACGAACGAAAGCGTGGATTTGTGGTTCGCCGCATAAGGTTAAGTCGCACCCGTGCGGATATCGAGTCATACGCGGCGGTGACGAATTGACGGGATTGCCGATTTGAGGCCGCTATAATTGGGAATTGCTTCGATCCCGCCGCACCGGTCGTGACACCTGGATCAGCGTGCACCTGTGCACCACGGCTGTGCGCAGATCTTCTGATCGATTCTCTTTACATGTTTCGAGGGCGGACGATACATTTCCCAGCAGGTGGTGGGTCCCTTGGCATGTCGGCCGCCGGTGGCGCTGACGCATCACTATCACTGAACGGTATTAATGACGTCTTATGTGCGACGCCGATGTCGTTGTTTATATAGAGCTGGGGGCTGTGGAGATATGTCGCGCTAAGCCAATGGGTGCGGTCGTTCCGCACCCCACCGAAGCAGACTGAAACGCATTGCGAAAGGTGTTCGGCTATGGTCGCGAATCAGCGAGGCGGGTCGTTTCTCGACGGAGTGCGGGTGGTCGAGATCGCCGACGAGCTCGGGGAGTACTGCGGCAAGGTGCTTGCCGGGCTCGGCGCCGATGTGGTCAAGGTCGAACCGCCGCAGGGCGAGAAGACGCGCAGCTACGGCCCCTTCTATGAGGATCAACGTGGACCCGACCGCAGTCTGCACTTCTGGCACTACAACCTGGGCAAACGCGGCGTCACGCTCGACTTGGACGACGCCGAGGGGCAGCGTCGCCTGCGGTCGATGATCGAGCGTGCGGACATCCTGCTTGACACTCGCCCGCGCGGCTATCTTGCTGAGCGGGGTTTCGGGTACGACACGCTGCAAGCGGCGAATCCCGACCTGTTGTACCTGCGAATCAGCCCGTTCGGCGACACCGGTCCCTGGGCCGATTACAAGAGCAGCGATCTCGTGCACCTCGCGCTCGGCGGCGTCGCGATGAACTGCGGTTATGACCCGGAACCCGATGGGTACTACGACCTGCCCCCGATCGCGCCGCAGATGTGGCAGGCGTACCACATCGCGGGCGAGATGGCCGCGATCGCGACCATCGGTGCGCTGGTTGGCCGGATCAACGGTCACGGCGGGCAGGAGCTGGCCGTCGCGGTGCACGACGCCGTCGCCACCAACACCGAAACCGATTGGCCAAACTGGGTCTACTTGCGCCGAACGCACTACCGCCGCACGTGCAGGCACTCGATGCCGGAGGACACGTTGCCGTCCCTGTCGATGACGAAGGACGGGCGGTGGCTGCTTCCCTACAAGAGCTACCTCCCCGGAATCCTCGACGGGTGGGATGGCACGCTCCGGCTGCTCGACAAGTACGGCATGGCCGGCGACCTCACCAGCGATGAGTACGCGACTCCCGAGGGGCGAAAGCACGTCAGCGACCGCATCAGCCAGCTCGTCGACCAGCTGTCCAACAAGTTGCGTTTCGAACGCGATCTTTGGCGAGACGCGCAGGCTTTCGGCCTACCATGGGCGCCTATCCGCCGCCCGGAGGAAAACATCGACGACGAGCACTGGCAGCAACGCGAGACCTTCCTGGACGTCTACCACCCGGAGTTCGACCGCTCGTTCACCTACGTCGGGGCCAAGTGGGTAGCGCCCGAGGTGCCGTGGTCCCAAGGTCCGCGTGCGCCGCTGCTCGGCGAACACAACGACGAGTTCGGCGACCAGTCGACGGCCTGGTCGTCGGGCGTTCGGGTCACCGTCGACGACGAGGTGGTGAACCGGCCGCACGTGATCAGCGGACGGGGCAAGCCCTTCGCGCTGGCCGGCGTGCGAGTGATTGACCTTTCCTGGTTGCTCGCGAGCGCCGGCGCAGGACGATATCTGGCCGCCCTGGGCGCTGAGGTCATCAAGGTGGAGCACAAGAGCCGCTGGGACGCCATGCGATGGGGACCGGCCGGCCAGTGCCCGCCCGGTGGGCGAGCCGAACGCGATGCCGCCACCGAGCCGCTACCGCAGCCGGAGGTCACCACGCCGAACCGGGCCGGATTCTTCCTAGAGATCAACTCGGGCAAACAGGGCATCAGTCTGAACCTCAAAAGCGAGCGCGGCAAGCAGCTGCTGACCGAGCTGCTAAAGGACGCGGACATGGTCGTCGAGGGTTTCTCGCCCGGGACCATGCAGCGAATGGGCTTCGGCTATGAGCGGCTCAAGGAGATCAACCCGCGCATCATCTACGTGCAGCAGTCGGGCATGGGCGAGATCGGTTCATTGGGATCGGCGCGCAGCTTCGGCCCGACGGCCCAGGCTCTCGCTGGCATCAGCGAGATGTCGGGGCTGCCGCAGCCATATGCGCCGGCAGGCATCGGCTACTCGTTCCTCGACTGGTACGGCGCCTACAACATGGCGCTGGCGATGATGGCCGCGCTCCACCGGCAGAAGGCGACGGGCAAGGGGTGCTACATCGACTCGTCCCAGGTGGAGTCGGGCACCTACCTGGCGGGTAGTTCGATCCTGAATTACACCGCAAACGGCGAGCGCTGGCGACGTTTCGGTAATCGGTCGCCGTACAAGCTCGCCGCCCCCCACGGCATGTACCGCACGCGCGGCGAGGACCGATGGCTCGCGGTCTCCTGCTTCGAGCAAGCGGAGTGGAGGGCCCTGGTCGAGGTGCTCGGTTCTCCGGCCGCGCTGGCCGACCCGCGCTTCGGCACCCTGGAGCAGCGCCTAGATGTCCAGGACGAACTCGACCGTGCGGTCGGCGAAAGCACCGAGAGCTGGGATGGCTACGAGCTGATGGCGAAGCTACAGGCGGCTGGTGTGCCGGCTGGAGTCTGCCAAAACGCGCAGGACCGATACGAGAACGACCCACAGCTCGACCACAACGACTGGCTGACCGAGCTCGACCAGACCGAGATCGGCCGGTGGCCGGTCAAAGAGTTCCCGGTCCGCCTCAGCAAGACACCTGCCTACATAGGCGGCGTCGTCGGTCGCTCCGGGCCGAACTACGGCGAGGACAACTACGACGTCTATGGGCGCATCCTCGGCCTCACCCGAGGCGAGGTAGATCAGCTGGCCGCCCAGGACGTCATCTGACCTTCGATCCCGGATGGTCTCGCAACACTGACGAATACTCAGTCCGCGCCGTCGGGCAACGTGCAGGAGACAAAGTTGCCGAGCTGTACGGGCTTGACTTGGTCAAGCTGCCACTCAGTGGCATTCATGCGGGGCGGATTATCAGTGCTAGGAAGCAGTGCAAATATGCACAATCTACGTGCGATTTCGACTATTGACTTGCAGTCGGTGCTCGATGACGCTCGGTTTGGCCCTGAATATCTGACCAACGATTTTTCAGATACGTGGACGACGCGCAACGTCCCGCCGAGGCTACTTTTGGTTTGCATTTCACCAAATAAAAGCTCGGTAAGCGACTTGAGAAGCCTGGGCTTGGCCCAATTCGAAAGCTCGGCAGTGCGAGCGAGTCGAAGCGAACAAGTTAGCGCATCGAGATCGCGGATCAGCGAGACGTGATCGCCTCGCCTGAGGACGAAACGACGTAACCGACCGGATGGCCGCGCAACGAGGAGCAATGTGAGTCTCGCGAACGGATCGCCTGCGGCGAAGACCGAGTCTGAGCGCGCCCCGCAGCTGCTGACCGTGCAGGACGCCCACGCCTCCTACGGCACTGTCAGCATCCTGCACGGGATCTCGATATCGGTTCCACGCGGTGCTCGCGTCGCTCTGCTCGGCACGAACGGCGCCGGGAAGTCGACTTTGCTCAAGGTCATCGCAGGTGTCCTACCGGCGACGAAGGGCTCGATCCATCTCGACGATCGAGAGATCACCAGGGCCACGTCGGCCCAGCGAGTCGGCGTCGGGTTGTGGTTGATGTCAGCTGCGAACGCGACCTTTCCGACGCTCACCGTCCGAGACAACTTGCGCATGGGTGGCTACCGACACATGCGCAAGCGTCAGGAGCTGGACCAGCGCTTGGATCACGCCGTCTCGGTGTTTCCGGCGTTGAAGGCGTTGCTCGGGCGCAAGGCAGGTGTGCTGTCTGGGGGAGAGCGACAACTCGTTGGACTGGGAAGGGCGCTGGTCGCCCGCCCCCAGTTGCTGATGATCGACGAGTTGTCCCTGGGGTTGGCTCCCAAGGCCGTTGAGGCGTTGATTCCCGCGGTCGAGCGCATGTCGGAGGAAGGGATGACGATCCTCATCGTCGAACAGTCACTGAACATCGCGCGCCGGCTAACGAGTCACTGCTACTTTCTGGAAAAGGGGACGGTCCGCTTCGACGGGCCCACCTCCGAACTGGTCGAGCGCGGCGACATCGCCCGGGCCGTCTTCTTCAGCGCCGACACATGAACCAACCATTAGGCACTGCCATGTCGAAGCGCCCGCATGAGGCGCGCCCGTTCTGGAGGGAGTGGGGATGAGCGGGACCATTTCGATCTTGGGCATGGACATCAACGGTGCCGTGCTTATCATTGGCCTCACGACCGGCCTGACCTATGGCCTGCTGGCTGTCGGGATCGTGCTGATCTACCGCACGTCGCGGGTGCTCAACTTCGCTCAGGGTGATCTAGGTGCTCTCGTGGCCGGGATGGTGCCTTGGCTCGTCGGAACGGTCGGGTTGAACTACTGGCTCGGGCTCGGATTGGCGCTCTCCGCTGCGATCTGCGCGGGCGTGATCCTGGAAGTCGTCATCATGCGGCGGCTGGCGAAGGCGCCGCGGGTCATCGTACTGATTGCGACGATCGCCTGTGCCCAGGCTTTCTTCATAGCCAGCCTCTTCGTCCCGGTCGGCAACAGCGCAAGTGCCGTGTTCCCAATCCCGTTCCACCTCACCTGGACGATTGGTTCGACGCAGATCAGCCCGCCCGAGGTCATCATCCTGATCACCGCCCCCGTCGTCTGCCTCGCGCTGGCGGGCTTCTTCAAGTTCACCCGCATTGGGCTGGCCAGTCGCGCCGCAGTGGATAACCCCGAGGCTGCCCTGACCGCTGGCGTCCCGATCAAGCGAATCTCGCTGTTCGCCTGGACGCTCGCGTCGGTGCTCGCCGCGCTCGCCGGTGTCTTGGTGGGGCCACTGCAATCGGTCGTCGAGCGCACGCAGGTCGGGCCGGATCTCCTGGAGCGGGCGATCGCCGCTGCGATGTTCGGCGGCCTGGCCAGTTTCACTGGAGCGCTCGTCGGCGGCATCGTTATCGGTGTCGTCGAGGCGATCGTCCTGTTCAACTTCACGAGCCAGGGGACGGTCGACCTCGTCTTGTTCATTCTGATCCTCGCCATACTCCTCTTCCGTAGCCGGGAAATCCTGACTCGTCGCGGCGGTGGCGTCGTGTCGGAGGATTGGTCCTCGGTCGGGTCGGTGAAACGCTTGAACCCGCCGATCGCGCGCAAGAAGAAGGTGCGGATCTTTCACAGCGCAGCGCTCATGTTCTACGTCGTCGTCGGGATCGTCGTCGGCCTCGTCTCGACACCGACGATCCAGGACGATCTGGCGAGCGGGCTCATCTTCGCGATCATGGCGCTGTCGTTGGTCGTGCTCACGGGTTACTGCGGGCAGATTTCGATCGGCCAATCAGCTTTGGTGGCGATCGGGGCCCTGCTCGGTGGGCGATTGGAGCAGATCGGGATCAACTGGTGGCTGGGGTTGGTCGTCGCCACATTCGCCGGTGCCATCGTCGCCTTCGCGGCTGGCATCCCGGCGCTGCGAGTACGCGGGATCTATCTCGCCGTGGTGACCCTCGCGTTCGCCACGATGGCCTCGACCTGGTTATTCGCGCAGTCGTGGTTGGTGCACGTCGACGACCTCGGCCAGAGCTCGCTTCACCTGCTACGGCCAACTATCGGGGGCGTGCAGTTCCGGAGCGAGCAGAAGTACTACTTCCTCGCGCTGGCTGCACTGGTGCTGGTTGCGGGGGCGACGTGGGGCTTGCGGGTCAGCCCAATCGGGCGGCGCATGATCGCGGTCCGCGAGAATGAACTCGTTGCCGAGAGCCAGGGCATCTCGGCGCTGCGGGTTAAGCTCACCGCCTTCACCCTGTCGGGCATGATCGCCGCGTTGGGCGGATACCTGTACGCGGGGCTTCTGGTCGACTTCAGCGATCAGTCCATCTTCGCGCCCGCGCTCGCGTTGACACTCGTGAGTATCGCCATTCTCGGCGGGGTCACGACGGTGACCGGTGCCGTCATGGGCGGCGTGCTCATCGTCGGTCTCGGAAACGTGATCCAGCCACTGTTCCACGGCACCCTCGGCACTAACTTCATCCTGATTGTCGGCAGCCTCGGACTGCTGGCCGTAGTGCTCCAGAACCCGCGCGGCATGTCGAGCGAGTTCTTCCGCAATCGCGACTGGGTGCTGGAGAAGCTCGGGCTGGCCAGGTTGGACCCCGTCGCGGCGCCAGTCGGCCCGTTGATCACCCCTGAGGACGACCACGAGGAGGAAGGCCCGGGTCTCACCGCCATCCGCCCGAGCGCGGTATTTCGGCTGACCGTCGAGGAGGCCGCCATCGACGACGGGGTGTCCTCCGGCGTGGCTCATCGCGTGCCAGCCATCGAGGTGCGCGACGTGGACGTGGTGCTCGGCGGCGTGCCGATCCTCCGCGACGTGAGCATCTCCGCCCAGCCCGGCGAGATCATCGGCCTCATCGGTCCTAACGGCGCGGGCAAGTCGACGCTGTTCGACGTGATCGGGGGTCAGCTCGCCGTCAAGAGCGGATCCATCCTGCTGGCGGGCGTGGATGTCACGCGCAAACCACCGTGGCGTCGCGCGCGGCACGGCCTGGGACGCAGCTTCCAACAGGCCCGGCTCTACCCGAACTCAACCGTATACGAGACGCTGCGAGTCGCGGTCGACCTCAACCTGCACGACCACTCCGGACACCGCGGCCGACGCGACGCGTTCGCGAAGGTCGAGGAGGTCGTCGAGCTGATGGGACTGGACGCGGTGGCCAACTCCGACATCCACGAACTCTCGACCGGGACGCGCCGGATCGTCGAGCTGGCGACGATTGTCTGCCTGGGCTCGCGAACAATCCTGCTGGACGAGCCGACGGCCGGCGTCGCCCAGCGCGAGGTCGAGGCGTTCCGCCCCGTGCTGATCGCGATTCGCGACCGGCTCGACGCGACCCTGCTGATCATCGAGCATGACTTCCCGACGCTCTCGAGCATCGTCGATCAGATGTACGTGCTCGACGCCGGTGTCGTGATCGCCAAGGGGTCGCCGGAAGCCCTACGCGAGGACCAGCAGGTCATCGGCGCCTACCTCGGCGCGGACGAAGTGGCCATCGATCGCTCCGACGCCATCGCCCAATGACCTACCACCGTTTGCGAAGCCTTTTCGCAGAAATCGTGAGACCGTCGGCCCACCGGCCCGCGGGATTCTCCACATCATTAAGAGCAATCCGCTACCAACAAACCGAGAAGAGGGTCAACGTTGAGCGCACTTAGTACGCCGAGGAGATCACGGTCTGTCGCCCCGTCATCGAGGTCTCGCTGGATCATCAGCGCGCTCGCTGCTACGGCTCTCACTGTGTTGAGCGCGTGCTCGTCCAGCACGACACACGGTTCAACCACGAGCAAGGGAGGCGGTGCAGGGGCCGTCGCCGCGTCGACGGTTGGCGTGACCGACACGACGATCACGTTGGGCATTGCCAGCGTCAATGTCGCCAACTTGGCGCAGCTGGGACCGACCTACGACTTCGGTAACGAGCAGGACTACTGGAAGGCTATCCTCGCAAGCTGGGCAAAACAGAAGATCACGCCGATCAATGGGCGCGACCTGGACCTCAAGTACACCGACTACCTCGTGATCGCCGCAAACCCCGCGCAGTCCCAGGGCAACGCGTGTGTCCAGCTGACACAGAACGACAAGGTCTTCGCGGTTGCCGCGGACAGTAACTTCACATCCGGCCAAGATTGCGTAGCCAGCCAGAACCACGTCCCGATCATCACATCGTCGGTGTCGGTGACCGACTCGGCGTTCACACTCGATTCGCCCTACTTGTTCTCGACGGGTCCCTCGCTCAGTCGAGCCCTGCGGAATCTGCCCGCATGGGCGAAGGCACACGGGCTCCTGGGCTCGGATGTCGTTCTCGGCACTTACCACCTTGGCGATCCGGTAACGAGCCACTTGATCGACACGACGCTGAAGGCGTCGCTGTCGAAGGTTGGCCAGTCGATCAAAGTAGAGGCGACGACATCGAACGAGCTGGGCAGCCCGGCCGACGCCGCCGCAGTCGAGAAGATGAAGGCGGCAGGCGTCAACACAGTGATCCTGCTCGACGCGACGAATGCCTTCCTCAACGCTGCGAACCGGCTCAACTACCACCCCAAGTACATCGGCAGCGACTACCTCGGTGTCGCTACCGGCTCATCGATCGCACCGTTCCCGGCGAACCAGCTCGACGGGACGTACGCCATGACGTCGATGACCGACAATGACTGGACCACGAACATCCAGCCTTCGGCAGCGGCGAGCGCATGCCTGCAGGCGTATAAGGACTACTCGGGTACAACTCTGACGCCCAACGGCAACGACGCGGGCAAGTACAACGCCCTGCTCGGCGTGTGCGACAACGCGAATACCATCCTCAAGGCACTGCAAAACGCAGGCAAGGACCTGAACCGCGCGTCGTATATCAAGGCGATGGAATCGATCCAGAATCTCGTCGGGGCCGAGGTGCCCACCATCAGCTTCTCATCCACAGAGCATGCCGGCGGGACAGGGGCCGAGACGCTGAAGTGGGCAGCCAGTTGCAAGTGCTACGAGGTTGTCGAAGGCTTCAAGCCATTCGCGCTTCCCTAGCTCAAAGTCTCTTGTCACACCATGCGCCAGCGAAATGTCAATTCCATCGACTAGCGGAGGTATCTATGACAGTCGAAGACATGATCTTGATCTGCAATGAACGACCACGCGGTTGTCTGTCCGGTGTACGACGTGAATGAGTTGGTTGAGGTTTGGTGCGCTTCGCGCAGAGGCCGAGGGACAGGACGCGTGACATTCCTTTCCCGGCGAGAATGCCGCCTGGCAACGCCGGTCAGGGTCAACGCGCCCAAGCGACCCGTTGAATTTGGACGTCGACTCCGCGGCGTAGAGCGGAAGGCGGCTATTAGCCGCGAGATCGGCCTGTATGAACGTCGCCCCTCGGGCTCGAATGAACCGGAATGATGAGGTAATTGTGACTTTTCCAGACGCCGATCGTGAGCTGAGCAATCGCGTGTCAATCGTGGGCGTAGGTAATTCGGACTTCGCCTTCGACTACGAGACTGCTCGCAGCCGCAAGGCCGAGCCGGTGCACAACATGGCCGACCAGCTGGCGCTGACGTCGTTCGAGCGGGCGCTGGCCGATTCCGGACTAACCCGCAGGGACATCGACGCCGTTGGGTTCTCGTACTTCGTTAAGGACTACTCGGCGTTCACGCCGGAACTGGCGAGCGACGCGCTGGGGCTACGGCCACGCCATGCCGAGATGACCATGCCGATCATGATGGGGGTAGTGCCACAAGCCGTAGCGATGTTGGCCCGCAAGGACGTCGACACCTTCGCACTCATCTACTCCGCGCCGATGCGCTCGATCCGTCGGGCGTTCGGCGGGGATACCGAGAGCTACGGGCCGCCGTCGTACTACTACTACCACCCCTGGGGCTGGAGTTCACAGGGCGCGCACTGGGCGCTGAAGGCCCAGAGGTACTTGAGCCAATACGGCTACGCCGAGCGCGACCTCGGCGTTGTCGCGACTACGCTGCGCGACAACGCGGGTCGGAGTGACTTCGCGATCATGCAAGACCCGATTACGATCGAGGACTATTTGTCGTCGCGTTATGTCGTCAAACCATTGCATCTGCTCGACATGTGCCTCGTCAGCGACGCGTCGGTCTGCCTGATCCTCAAGCGGACCGAGGAATCGGCCGGCTTACGCACCATCCCGGTGCGCGTCTCGGGGTGGGGCCGCGCCGAAACGCACAAGGAGATGTTCAAGCATATGGTCGTGAAGGCTCTGCGTGAGGAGTACCAAGAGGCGGGTCGGCAGGCCCTCGACATGGCGGGGCTCGACATCGCCGAGATTCGGCACTTCGAGGGTTACGACGCCGCGTCCATCCACTTGATCAATCAGATCGAGGGCTACGGGTTCGCCGCACCAGGGGAGGCGCTGTCGATGTGGGCTGACGGCCATATGAAGTACGGTGGCGGCCTTGGGGTAAGCACGAGCGGCGGCATGATGTCCGAGGCATATACCCAAGGTTGGGGTCAGGTGCTGGAGGCCGTTCGTCAACTTCGCCACGAAGCCGGCGCGCGGCAGGTGCTGGACCTGGCGGCGTCCATGACGTCGCTGTCCACGCCCGACGGGGCGTATCCGCTGGTCTTCACGCGGGGGGACGCGTGACGTCCTCAAATCGCCGTCCGAACCGCACGCTCGGCGGAGTGCACGATCGCTTCTGGGAACTCTGCCAACGGCAGCGCCTCTTCCTTCAGAGGTGCTCGTCGTGCGCGCAGTTCCAGTGGCCGCCGGAGGAGGCGTGCGAGAAGTGCGGCCACGACCGGCTCGAGTGGACCGAGGTCTCAGGCCGGGGCACGCTCGCGAGTTGGTGCACGTTCGTCCAGAAGTACTACGACGCGCTCGAGGTGCCCTACGACACCGTCCTGGTGGCGCTCGAGGAGGGGCCGTTGTTCATCAGCAATCCGGCTGGCTTCACCAACGACGAGGCCCGGCTCGGAGACGTCGTCGAGGTCGAGTTCGTGGCCGCGAGCGACGACGCCGGGGAGTTCTTCCTGCCCGTCTTCGCGCGGGTCGCTAGTCAAACCTGATCTCCTCGATCTGTTCATAATTTAATCGAGCTGACTCTTCGTACCTGTTGTCGAAACGCGACATCAGTGGCCCGCCCTTTAAATGGCCAGTCTCTCGGCTGAGTTTGCCCGTCTGCAGCTCCTGCTGCGCTTGGGCAGGAGCAACCGTACGGCGGCGAATCGAGGCACCCCTCGGAGCAAGCAAGGGTCCACCTAGTAAATTTGCGCAGTAACTCTGCATATTCGCAGGATAAGAGTCGTTGACGCTCGCTGATTAAGGACACTAAAGTTAGGGTTCCAGTGATTCTAATCAATTTGCAATGCGGCCGAGGATTCGCTTTTGGCGCAGTCCAATTTCGAGCGACCGCTCCCCGGTCGAATGCCTTGAACCGCCGGTCGCATTGCTGGAGGGCATGATGAAGCTCCAAGACATGATTCTCATCAGCGTGGACGACCATGCGGTCGAACCCCCGAACATGTTCGACGGTCGCCTGGCGCAGAAGTACGTCGACCGCGGTCCCAAGGTCCTGGACCTGGGCGGCAGCTTCGGCTGGGTGTTCGGCTCCTCGCAGGCACCGTCGCTAACCACGAGCGCGACCGCCGGAGCGCCCAAGGAGGAAAAATTCAGCGAGCCGAAGTCCTATGCCGACGTTCGGGCTGGCACCTATGACGTGCACGAAAGAGTGAAGGACATGAGCATCAATGGCGTGCTCGCTGGATTGAACTTCCCGTCCTTCCCCCGCTTTGCCGGACAGCTGTTCGCCGAGGTCGCGCGCGACGACGCTGACCTTGCGCTCGCTGTCCTACGCGCCTACAACGACTGGCACATAGAGGAGTGGTGCGGCTCCTATCCGGACCGCTTCATCCCTTGCATGTTGCCCGCGCTGTGGGACGGCGAGACCTGCGCCGCGGAAATCCGGCGCAATGCCGAGCGAGGGTGCCATGCGATGACCTTCTCGATGAACCCCTACCGCCTCGGTCTGCCGTCGTTGTTTTCAGACGAGTGGGAGCCCGTATGGGCAGCGTGTGACGAGACCGAGACGGTGGTCTGCATGCACGTCGGATCCGACTCGAACGGCATGATCACTTCACCCGATGCGCCCTACCTCTCCACCATCGGCACCATCGGCATCATGCTGGCCAACGCAGCGTCGGACCTCGTGTGGGCACCGATGCTGCGCAAGTACCAAAACCTCAAGTTCGCTCTGTCCGAGGGCGGTATCGGCTGGGTGCCGTACTTCCTCGAGAGGATCGATTACACCTACAAGCATCATGTGTCCTGGCGACCGGAGCACCAGTACTACGGCAAACTGCCAAGCGAGATCTTCAAGGAGCGGATCATCACCTGCTTCATCGATGATGAGTTCGGCATGGCAAATATCGATCGCTTCAACGTCGACATGGTGACCTGGGAGTGCGACTACCCGCACCCGGACAGCACGTGGCCGATGTCGCCGGAGTCGGCCTGGGAGACACTGTCCAAGCATGACGACGAGACGATCAACAAGATCAGTCACCTGAACGCCATGAAGCAGTTTTCGTTCGATCCGTTTGGCACTCGTTCCCGCGCTGCGTCCACTGTGGGAGCCTTGCGGCTGGAAGCCGCTGGGCAAGATACGACCTTCGTTCCGGGCCGTCAGGTCAAGCTTGCCGACGTCAGTCAGGGACAGATGAGCAAGATCTGAGCATCCGACCTGTCCGCCGGAACTAAACCTCGGCTGGCCGATGAATGTATGACCCGATCATGGTGAGACGCACCAGAGTGTGAACTTCGCGTGAGGGGTTGTCGACAGTAGGCGCACCGTCCGATGTCCACCCACCACCTCGCTGCGTGCCCGTGACGCACCGGCGAACGGCAGGGATCCAACTGTGCAACTTTGCACGCGCTATCTGCGAGACTGTCTCATCGCGATTTCTTTACGCCCATCGGTGCCGCCTATTACACTCGCCGGCAACGTATATGCGACTCTGAAGCGAATTCGTGTAGACACTCATTGCACGTGGTGACGATAATTTCGAATCTGGCGACGCCAAGGTATTAACGCTGTCAGCCAATCGTTGGAAGGTTTCCGTCGCGCAATTCGTGATTTCCCGCAGAAGCCACGGATGATACGGAGTCTGAGTTTTGTCGCCTAGGAAGGAAGCAGGATGAATCAAAGTCGGTGCTTGGCAATCCGCCGCAATGCCGTTTCCCTGACAACACTCGGAATCGTCTCGAGTTTAGTGGCCGCATTGGCGGCTTGCAGTAGCCACGGCGGCGCGTCCGGAGATAGCCAAAGTAGCAAGAGCGGGAGTAGCACGAGCTCGCCCATCATCGTTGGGGCCTACTACCAGGGCACCGGCACCCAGAATGCTTACCCAGAGGTAGGACCCGCCCTCCAGGCCGCAGTGCAGTACGTCAACAATGATCTCGGTGGCGTCGGTGGGCATCCCCTGAAGCTGGTCACCTGCGTAACCGACGGGACGCCGACGTCGACTCAGAACTGCGCTCAAGAGCTGGTGTCGAAGAAGCCAGCTATCGTCGTGAATGGCTACGATCAGAATGACGCCGTCGCCAACAAAATCATTGGTGGTGCCGGCATCGTGACGGTCGCGGAATCGGCCGGAACCTTGGCGGCTGACGCCGACCCGATGGTTTATTACCTGTCCGGGTCGCCCGGAACGGTGGCCGTCGGGCTCGCGGCCTCGGTGCTGGCTGTTAACCCGAATGCCAAGCACGTAGCTGAATTGGTCCCGGACGTTCCGGTCTTTGGATCGATCGTGGACACCGTTAAGACGGTGCTGGCAGACAAAGGCGTTGAGCTTAACGTTGTCAAATTTCCAGCGTCATCGGCAGATTTGTCTCAGGCGTGGGTGAGCTTGAGGGCCGACAAGCAGGACACGGTACTTCTCACCGTCGACCCTGGCCATTGTCTAGCCGCGATCAAAGCGGCCAAGCTGCAGCAGAGTCGTACTCCGGTCATCAGCTTTCCGTTCTGTGCCAGCGCGGACATCGTGCGTCAGACGGGCAACGCGACTGACGGCTGGCTGGTCCAAACTGCATCTGCGGATCCCGGGGGCGACGACCCCGATGCGGTGATATATCGAGCGCAGATGGCCAAGTTCGACAAGAACGCCAATGCGGGTGGCTTCGCGCCTCAAGCGTTCCCTGTCCTCATGATGGCCTATGAAATCCTGAAGGCGGCAGGGTACGACAAATTGTCGGCGGACTCGATTCGCCAGGCCGCCCGAGCAGGTGGTCCGATCTTCATGGGCGGGGGCCAGCGGTTCAAATGTGAGACAGACCCTGCTTTTCCAGCGATCTGCAGCTTCGGTCTTACGTTGGGCAAGGTTAGCGGTGACAAGTATGCGATCCAGTCGCAGTACACGGTTGACACCCAGGAACTGTTCGACAAGTACGTGAAGTCCAAGTAGGTCCAACCGGGCAGCGGCGGGCTAGGTGCATCAGGCGACGGCTCGCCTCTGTTAGCCAATGGTCGAATCGGATGAACCGCGAGGCATCAATGGCGATATGCATATCCAGGCATTCAGAATTCCTGTGCCCGCGCCGGAGTCTGCGGACTAACATAGTGCCCGAGGCAGTCGTAGAGGCGGTTCGATATATTTCTGAGGCTGCTCTCGCATTCCACGGACAACGGTAAAGGAGACGGCAGTGAGAATCACAGATGCCCACACCCATGTGCAAATGAATCCACAGGCGACGCGCACGTGGATCGATGATCTTAACCGCGATACGAGCGCGGACCTAACGTTTTCCATTGTCGATGACGGTACCGTGCCGTGCGTTCAGGATTCCATGGAACGCGTCGGCGTTGAAAGGACCCTGCTGGTACCGTGGATCGCCGCGCGGCAGATCTATACGCGCAGATTGGCAGATAGCCCCACTGCTGATCCGGAATTAGTGTTGAGCACCCTTCGCGCAGAATGGGAAGCATACAATAGCTGGGGAACCGAAACCGCGTCGCGCTTCCCTGGACAGTTTTACACGGTCACGGCTGTGGACCCGGTTCTGTTTGGTGCCGAATGGACCAGTGCGGTTTTCAAACAAAATCGGGACAGAGGATCGCTCGGCCTGAAGATTACGCCTATGTTCATCGGTCGGCGGGTCAACGACCCAGATCTTGAAATCCTCTGGCAGCTAGCCCACGAGTACTCGGTCCCGATTCTTTCAATGTCTACCGCAGCTTTGGATCCCGGATCGCTCGCGGCGATAGGGCTAAACGAGTCCGACGCCGATGTAAATCATCCCGATTACTTCGAGGATGGACTCCGATCATATCCGAATGCCCGGGCCGTACTAGCTCATATGGGGTACTTTGGGGCGGAGGATCGTGTCGCGCGGCTTACCTCCCTGTATCCGAACGTCTATGCTGATACGACCGAGTGGATCGAGCTGGTGGGCGCGCAAGGCGGGATCACCCCTCAGGAGGCGGCAAACCAAATCCGAGCAATCGGCACAGACCGGGTGCTTTTTGGTTCAAACTACCCGTTGTTCCCGCAATCAGAGATTCTCGAGAAGTTTCTGAGCATTCCCCTGACGAGCGAGGAGCAAGAACAAGTCCTATACCTCAATTTCGATGCCGCTTACGCTCCAGCAACAACGTGAGTCTCGGCGAAACTCCAGCTATACCTAGCGTTCGGGCGAACGGAACCCAGTGTTGACCGCGGCTGCCGTGGTCGGACCACTTCGAGCCATAATACGGACAAGGGCAGCTTCATGACGTACCTAAGCGTTGCGTTGCTCGGTCTAGGCGCCGGCGCGATCATCGGCATGCTGGCTATATGTATCGTCGCAACATACCGAGGATCCCGGTTCATAAACTTTTCGGTTGGCGCAGTGGCGATGTACGTCGCGTACGTGTACTACGGCCTGCGCGCTGAGGGGTATTACCTCGTCCCCATCCCCGGGGTAGGTCCGGACTTTCATCGCCATCCCGGCGTCGCATCCTCGCACGGGTGGGGCGTAGCTCCCTCGATGATCGTCGCACTAGGAACCGCCGCCGTACTCGGCGCCCTAATTCATTTTCTTGTAATGCGCCCGCTGAGATCGTCTCCAACTGTGACAAAGGTTGTCGCTACGATCGGCATCCTTCTGATTCTGCAGGCGCTGGTTGCGTATCGTTTCGGAACGCTGCCGTTGGCGCCAGAAAACATTTTGCCGAGCACGAAGCTCGCGAAACTCGGCGGCAATGTGGTCTCGATCGACCGCGTGGCACTGGCCGTCGTGGCAGTGCTCGCGGCGATTGGCGCGTGGGCCGTATTTCAGCGAACGAGGTTCGGTACCGTAGCTCGAGCCGCTGCGGAGAATGAGCGAGGCGCGATTCTTCTTGGCGTTTCTCCGCAAGTTTGTTCCGGCGTGGTGTGGGTAGCATGTTGTGTCCTGGCGGGCCTCATCGGAATCCTGGTGTCGCCGATTACGACGCTGGTTCCCACTCAATTCTCTCTGTTGATCGTTCCTGCCTTGGCCGCCGCGCTGCTGGGCCGGCTTTCGAGTTTTGCGGTAACGGTCACCGCGGGGATCGCTTTAGGAATGGTGCAGAACGTCCTGGTCTTGCTTACACAGAACGTTTCATGGGTGCCAGAGAGTGGTGTTTCTGAGGTCGTCCCATTGATAGCCATTATTGTCGGGCTGATGTTGATGGGGCGCACAATTCCTGGCCGTGGGACCGCGTTGGAGTCAGACCTACCCCCAGTGCCTGCGGTTGGTGGCCGCTCTTTCCTGATCCTCGCGTGCTGGCTAGGGGGCTTCCTCCTAATCTTGGCGTTTGGACCAACTGGCTACAGGTTGGCGACACTGAATACTATGACTGGCGCCATGATTGGATTGTCGCTCGTCGTTCTCACAGGCTTTGTTGGTCAATTGTCACTGTTTCAAATGGCGCTCGCGGGCGTGGCTGGCTTCGCCCTTGCTCGGGCTGGAAGTGATTGGGGCGTTCCGTTCCCATTGTCAGTAGCTGTCGCGTGCATGGTTGCCGTTGGCGTCGGAATGGTCGCCGCAATCCCGGCGTCCAGGGTGCGCGGTGCGAGCCTGGCCATCGTGACGTTGGCTCTTGGTAGTTGTATACAGCAACTCTATTTCAACAACCCGTCGTGGACGGGCGGATTCTTGGGCGCATCGGTCCCCCGACCGTCCATTTTTGGCTTCAATTTGGCGTTTATCAAGGGTGCGCAGGCCGGAAGATTCGAGTTCGGCCTTCTGGCGAGTCTTGCATTGGGTATCGCGAGTGTCGTCGTATTGAACGTTCGTCGCAGTGGCACCGGAGCAGCGATGCTCGCGGTGAGAGCAAATGAGCGCGCAGCGGCTGCGTGCGGGGTAAATGTGCGAAGCGTCAAGCTAGTTGCATTCTCTATTTCGGCCTTTATCGCAGGCCTTGGCGGGTGTCTGATCGCGTACCAGCAACCGGCCGTATCAGCCGCGTCCTTTGATTGGATGCTATCCCTTACTGCTTTCGCGTTCGTATACCTGGGAGGCGTTGCGAGCGTTTCAGGTGCGTTTATCGGAGGCACGTTGTTTTCGGGCGGTCTCTGCTTCTACGTGCTCCATGGACTCCTGCTAGATCACCTCCAAAATGGCGATCAGCTCCTGCCATTGATCGGCGGTGTCGGATTAGTCCTCACCGCGGTTATGAATCAAGCTGGTATTGCGGGCTCGATTGGCGACACGGTGGCGAAATTGGTTAGTCGAGGTTCCGCACTTCGTTCGGCTCGCGAACCGTCTCGCTCAATCTCGGAATTGCAGCCCGCAGGCTCGCCGACCGGGTTGGTCGAATCTGTCGATCTGAGGCTTGCCAATGGCTCAGAGACTCGATCCTCTACCTTCCTGGAGGATGACCCCATCCTGGAAGTCTTGGGCTTGTCAGTTTCGTTCGGTGGAGTAAACGCGTTGAGCGATGTCAACCTGCGGGTCCCGCGCAACTGCATCGTTGGCCTGATAGGTCCTAATGGCGCGGGCAAGACTACCCTGATCGATGCGATATCCGGATTTGTCTCGGGCCGAGGCGAGGTGCATTTTAGACAGGCAAGCATCGCCGACTGCACACCACATCAGCGGGTCCGCCGGGGTCTTGTTCGCACCTTTCAAGGCGCAGAACTCTTCGATGACCTCACCGTGAGCGAGAACCTTCAAGTCGCCGTGAACAGATCGCGCTGGCTTTCGATCCTGATCGACATCTTTACGCCGCGCCGGGGTCGGGCCGCCCTCCAATGGAAAGCGCAGGAAGCTCTGCAATTATCGGGCATACCGGTTTCGAGGCTGGCATCGACGTCTCAAGAACTTTCGCTCGGCGAGCGGAAATTGGTCGGTATCGCGAGAGCGTTGTGCTCGGATCCCGAACTGCTGCTGCTGGATGAGCCGGCCGCCGGGCTGGACACGCGGGAGAGCCGAGCGTTGGGCGATCGACTAAGGCGGTTGAGGGCGGCAGGGCGCACGATTGTTCTGGTCGATCACGACGTGAACTTGGTGTTGGACGTTTGCGACTACATCTGCGTTCTTGATTTCGGCCGTGTCATCG
>Ga0207641_10000750_pt1 | contig 34925 bp, 30 predicted proteins | sample KBSSwiS62_FD_184306 | JGI IMG/M metagenome (GOLD analysis project Ga0207641, IMG submission 184306) | Switchgrass rhizosphere microbial communities from Kellogg Biological Station, Michigan, USA - KBS Switchgrass S6-2 (SPAdes) (version 2) | ecosystem: Host-associated > Plants > Roots >... | reverse complement strand
GTCGCGGACTTCCTCCGAGAAGCGGGCGAAGTCCGCGACCACCGCGGTCGCGCCGACCTCGGCCGCGACCGCCGCGGTCTTCTGCGGCGACCGGCCGAGCACGACGATCCGCGCGCCGAGCGCCGCGAGCTGCCGGGCCGCCGCCGCGCCGATCCCCGCGCTCGCGCCGGTGATGACAACCGTCTTGCCAGTCATCGTCACCGCGCCATCAGCCGCCGAGCCCGACGCACTGTCCCGCATCGTTTCCCCGCCCATCCCGTCGTTTCCGAGCCGCCTCGGCCCGGCGTGCAGCATCCCACGGTCGTGATCCCTGCTCGTTGACGCGGCCACGGCGGCGGGAAACTCCCGATTACCGTTCCCTTGTGAGCCGGTAGGCCGGCGGCCGTCGGACGCCGCGCGCGGGGCGCACCGTCTGCGACGATGCGACGGGATTCGCCCGGGGCAGGGTTCGCTCAGGGACATGCGTGGGATGGAGAAAAAGGGCATGGTGGCGTCGGAATCTGGGCCGCTGACCGTCGGTGGGCTGCTGCGCCGGGCCGTTCGCGACACCGGCGACGGTGACTACGTGGTGACGCCGACCGACCGGCTCACCTATGCCGAGGCGGACTCCCGGTCGGCGCACGCCGCCCGGGTCCTGCTGGCCGCCGGCGTCGGAAAGGGCTGCCGGGTCGGGCTGTTCTTCACCAATGACACCGAGTGGATTACCTGGTGGCTGGCCGCGTCCCGGATCGGCGCGCTCGCGGTGCCGCTCAGCACGCTCTACACCCCGGCAGAGATCGCGAAGGTGCTCCGGTTGGCCGACGTCGCCGTCCTCGTCGCGCCCACCCGGGTACTGAAGATCGACGTCGCCGAGCGGTTCGAGGTCGCGCTGCCCGGCCTGGCCGGCCAGCCTGTGGGGCGCCTGCACCTGCCGACGGCGCCCTACCTGCGCCAGATCGTCCTGACCGGCGAGACCGACCGCACCTGGGCGACCAGCTCGGGCGCGGACGCGCCGAGCGTGCCCGCCGAGATCCTGGCCGCGGTCGAGAACGAGGTCACCCCGGCCGACCTCGCCATCATGATCCACACGTCGGGTACAACCGCCGACCCGAAGGGCGTGCTGCACACGCACGGCACGCTCGTCCGCCAGACGTCGACGTGGCCCGCGGCGGTCGGCGGTCTGACCGGCGGGGTGCCCGCGCCGCGCATCCTGTGCGCGATGCCGTTCTTCTGGATCGGCGGGGTGCTCGCCGCGATGGGGGCGCTGCACGCGCCGGTGACGCTGCTCGTCCTGCCCCGGCTGGAGGCCGGCGCCGCGCTGGACCTCGTCGAGCGGGAGCGCGCGAACGGCCTCGTCGGCTGGCCAGCGTTCACGCAGCAGTTGCGGGAGCACCCCACCTTCCCCAGCCGGGACCTGACCAGCGCCCCGTTGCTCACCGGAGGCCCGCTCGACATCGCCATGGCAGGCGTCCCCGACGGCTTTCCCATCCACCGTTCGCTGTCCGAGAGCGGCGGCAGCTTCGCGTTCACCGACATCGCGATCGTCGACGAGGCCGGTGCGCCCGTCGACGGCGAGGCGGTCGGCGAACTGCTCATCCGCGGGCCCGGCGTCATGGCCGGCTACAACAAGCGCGAGCGCGCGGACGTCTTCGACGCTGACGGCTGGTACCACACCGGCGATCAGGTCTACCGGAAGGCCGGGGACCCCAGGCTGTTCTACGTCGGGCGGGCCACCGACCTGATCAAGTCGGCCGGCGCGAACGTCTCCCCACTGGAGGTCGCGGCCGTCGTCGAGGAGTTCCCCGGCGTCGCCCAGTGCGTCGTCGTCGGCGTCGAGCATCCGGACCGCGGCGAGGAGGTCTGCGCGATCGTCGTGCCCGCCGCCGGCTCCATAGACGTCGAGTCACTGACCGCACACGCCCGCGCCCAGCTGTCCAGCTACAAGGTCCCCACCCGCTGGATCGTCGCCGCCAGCACCCAGATCCCGACCCTCCCCTCCGGCAAGCTCGACCGCCGCCGCCTCTTGGCCCATCTCGCTGACGGCACCCTCCCGTAGCCACCACGGGCCAGTTGTCGATCAGAAGGGGTGGGGCGCGCCGGTAAGATAGCCGTCCGCGGGTCGCCCGCGACGCCGCGGGCGGGTAGCAGTATTGCCGCTGCCACTCCGTCGGCTGCGTGCTCCGGCCTCGCCCTCGCTCCGCTCCGGCGAGACCTCCACACGCCGCCTCCTGCGTGTCAGCGAAGACCCTCAACGATCGGCGGACATGAAGACCTACGGAGACATCGCCGCGCTCACGGCGCCGGGCCGGCGGCGGCTGCTGGCCAGGCTGCGGGCGGTCGAGCCGGCCGTGGCGGACGTGGCCGCGGAGTACGTCCACTTCGTCGAGCTCGCGAGCCCGGCCGGCCGCACCGGCGAGGGCCCCACCAGCGACGACCTGAGCGGCGAGGACGAGGCGTGGCTGCGGGAGCTGCTCACCTACGGCGAGCCGTTCGACGGGGATCGGGCCGGCGCCGTCTCGACGGTCGTCGTGCTGCCGCGGCTCGGGACGATCTCGCCGTGGTCATCGAAGGCCTCCGACATCGCCGCGTCCGCCGGGCTGGCAGCGGTGCGCCGCATTGAGCGCGGCACCGTGTTCTACCTGTACGGCGACGGGCCGGTCGACGAGAGGACGCTCGCGCCGCTGCTGCACGACCGGATGACCGAGATCGTGGCGCCGTCCGTCGCCGACGCCGACGCGCTGTTCGCCGCCGGGCGCCCCGTGCCGCAGCTCGACGTCGACCTGCTCGGCCGCGGCCCGGCCGCCCTCGAGGAGGCCAACCGGACGCTGGGCCTCGCGCTCGGCGCCGGTGACATCGCCTATCTCGTTGACCAGTACGGCGCGCTCGGGCGCAACCCGACGGACGTCGAGCTGATGATGTTCGCCCAGGTCAACAGCGAGCACTGCCGGCACAAGGTCTTCAACGCCGCCTGGGTGATTGACGGTGAGGCCCAGCCGAAGAGCCTCTTCGCGATGATCAGGAACACGCACGAGCAGTCCGGGGCGAACGTGCTGTCGGCCTACTCCGACAACGCCGCCGTGCTGCGCGGCCAGGACGCGTCCTGGTTCTACCCGGACCCGGCGGCCCACGCCTACCGCCGCCACGACGGCCCGGCGCACATCCTCGTCAAGGTCGAGACGCACAACCACCCGACCGCGATCGCCCCGGGCCCCGGCTCGGCGACCGGCGTCGGCGGCGAGATCCGGGACGAGGGCGCGACCGGCCGCGGCGCGACCCCGAAGATGGGCCTGGCCGGTTACACCGTCTCCCACCTGCGCGTTCCCGGCGCCGAGTCGCCGTGGGAGGGGCCGGAGCACCGCCCGGACCGGATCTCCTCGCCGCTGGACATCATGATCGAGGCCCCGCTCGGCGCCGCCGGCTACAACAACGAGTTCGGCCGGCCGAACCTCGTCGGCTACTTCCGTACCTACGAGGCCGACGACGGCCCGGACGGGCGCTGGGGCTACCACAAGCCGATCATGATCGCCGGCGGCGTCGGCAACGTCCGCGACGCGCTGGTCCGCAAGAACCGGCTCGCGCCCGGCGACCTCGTGATCGTGCTCGGCGGCCCGGCGATGCTCATCGGACTCGGCGGCGGCGCCGCGTCCAGCATGCAGACCGGCGCCGGCGACGCCGACCTCGACTTCGCCTCCGTCCAGCGCGGCAACGCGGAGATGCAGCGGCGCGCACAGGAGGTCATCAACGCCTGCTGGGCGCTCGACGAGGCCAACCCGATCGTCTCCATCCACGACGTCGGCGCCGGCGGCTGGTCTAACGCGCTGCCCGAGCTGGTGCACGACGCCGGCCGCGGCGCCGTCTTCGAGCTGCGCGACCTGCCGAACGCGGACGCCGGCATGTCGCCGCTGGCGGTCTGGTGCAACGAGGCGCAGGAGCGCTATGTCCTCGGCATCGCCGCCGCCGACCTCGAGGCGTTCACGAAGCTGTGCGAGCGGGAACGCTGCCCGTTCGCCGTCGTCGGCACCGTGACCGACGAGCCGCGGCTCGTCGTGCGCGACCGGCTGTTCGACACGGTGCCCGTCGACGTCCCGATGTCGCTGCTGTTCGGTGAGGCGTCCCGGCAGACCCGCGAGGCGACGACGGCCGCCGCGGAGGAACCGGCGTTCGACGAGTCCGGCATCGAGCTGGCCGAGGCCGCCGAGCGGGTGCTGCGGGTGCCCGCCGTCGGCAGCAAGAAATTCCTCATCACCATCGGCGACCGGACCGTCGGCGGGCACACCGTCCGCGACCAGCTCGTCGGCCCGTGGCAGGTCCCGGTCTCCGACGTCGCCGTCACCGCATCCGCCTACGGCAGCCGCACCGGCGAGGCGCTGGCGATGGGGGAGCGCACCCCGCTCGCGACGGTCAGCTCGGCCGCCGCGGCCCGGATGGCCGTCGGCGAGGCGATCACCAACCTGGCCGCCGCCGCGGTCGCGGACCTCACGCACGTGGCGCTGTCCGCCAACTGGATGGCGGCCGTGCAGGCCGACGGGCAGCAGGCCGCGCTGTTCGAGGCGGTCCGGGTGCTGGGCGAGGAGTTCTGCCCGGCCCTCGGCATCCCGATCCCGGTCGGCAAGGACTCGACGAGCATGCGCACCGTCTGGTCGGACGGCAGCGGCGACCACGCCGTCACCTCGCCGGTCTCGCTGATCGTCACCGCGGCGGCGCCCGTCGCGGACGTCTCCCGGGTGCTCACCCCGCAACTCGCTCACGACGGCGCCAGCCGGCTGGTTTTCGTCGACCTGTCCGGCGGTCATGACCTGTCCGGCGGTCACGTCGGTGCCCGGCTCGGTGGCTCGGCGCTCGCGCAGGCCTACGGCCGCGACGGTGCCGCCGAGGTGCCCGACACCGACGCGGCCACGCTGCGGGCGTTCTTCGCCGCGACCAGAGCCCTGGTCACTGACGGCGACGTGCTTGCCTACCACGACCGGTCCGACGGTGGCCTGTTCGCGACGCTGGCCGAGATGGCGTTCGCCGGCCGCGTCGGCCTCGACGTCGAGCTCGGAGCGCTGCCCGGCACGCTGCTGGGCAGGCTGTTCGCCGAGGAGCTGGGCGCCGTCCTGCAGGTCGCGGACGTCGCCGTCGAGCGGGTCGTCGCGACGCTGGCCGCCGCTGTCGGCGCCGGGAACGTGCACGTGCTCGGCCGACCCACCTACCACCAGCGGATCGTGCTGCGTGACGGCGGCAAGGTGGTCTACGAGCGCGGGCGCGCCGAGCTGGAACGCGTCTGGGCGACGACGAGCTACCTCGTCCAGCGGCTGCGCGACAACCCGGAATGCGCGGACCAGGAGTTCGACGCGATCCTCGACGACGCCGACCCGGGCATCACCGAGCGGGTCTCCTTCTCGCTGCACCGGCGGTCCTATGCCACCCGGCCGAAGGCGGCGATCCTGCGGGACGAGGGCGTCAACGGCCAGGTCGAGATGGCCGCCGCGTTCGACGCCGCCGGCTTCGACGCCGTCGACGTCCACATGACCGACCTGCTCGCCGGCGCGGTCACGCTCGACGACTTCCACGTGCTCGCGGCCTGCGGCGGCTTCTCCTACGGCGACGTCCTCGGAGCGGGCCTCGGCTGGGCGAAGTCGATCCTCGCGCATCCCGAGCTCGCGGCCGCGTTCCGCGCCTACTTCGAGCGGCCCGACACGCTGACCCTCGGCGTCTGCAACGGCTGCCAGATGGTCGCCGGGCTCGGCGCGCTCATTCCCGGCGCCACCGGCTGGCCGGCGCTGCGCCAGAACGCCTCCGAACGGTTCGAGGCCCGGGTCTCCAGCCTGCTCATCGAGAACTCGCCATCGGTGCTGTTCGCCGGCATGGCCGGCTCGGTGCTGGCCGTCCCGGTCGCCCACGGCGAGGGCCGGATGGAGTTCGGCGTGGCCGGCCCCGGTGCGGTGTCCGCCCGGTACGTCGACAACCACGGCAAGCCGACCCAGGACTACCCGGCGAATCCGAACGGCAGCCCCGCCGCCGTCGCCGCCGTGACCTCCGACGACGGCCGGGTCACACTGATCATGCCGCACCCCGAGCGGGCGTTCCTCACCCAGCAGCGGTCCTGGCTGCCGGTCGGCGCCGCCCGGGCCGCCGGCGGCGTCGAGTACGGCCCCTGGCTGCGCCTCTTCCAGAACGCCCGCGCCTGGCTCGACGCGCTCGGCTGAGCCGCGGGGGCGCCACTCGCCGCGGCCGTGGACGATTTGGTCGGGCTTCGGCTATATAGCTGGTGGGCAGCGTTGCTCCCAGGTCCGGCCAGCAGGTAGGCGCGTCGCAGACAGAAGCGAGGTCCGCCCGATGGATTGCCGCGAATCGTCCCCCGTCGAAGTGTCCGCTGCCGAAGCGTTCAGTACCGGCGCGTTCTGGGTCGGTGGCCGGCCGTGACGGCGGTCGCGGCGGAACCCGTCGCCCCGGCGGCGCCGCTGCGCTCCCGGCGGCCGCGCTGGATCCGCTCGGCCGGCTACGACCTCAGCGTCGCGGCGCTGTGGGTGCCGTTCGCCGCGGTCGGCTGGGCGGTCGCCGACAACGGGCCCGCGGTCCGCTGGCTGGTCGCCGCGACGCTGATGTTCTCCGTCATGCACCAGCCGCTGACGCTGCTGCTCGTCTACGGCGACCGCAAGCAGTTCGCCACCCGCCGGACGGTGTTCATCGTCAGCCCGTTCATCCTGGCGGGGCTCGTCGCGCTGGGGATGGTCGTCAGCTTCGCGCTGCTCGCCGTCGTTGCCGCGGTCTGGAACGCCGTGCACACCCTGCAGCAGCGTTACGGGCTCACCCGGATCTACGGCCGCAAGGCGCGGGACAGCCACGGGAACCTGGAACGGCTGCTGCTTTACAGCTGGCTGGTCACCGCGGTGCTGGCCGCCGCGGCGGCGAAGGGCACGGCCGACAAGGTCGCCGTCGCCGGTCTCGGTGGCGTGAACCGGCGGGCGCTCGACCTGCTCACGGATGCCCGCCCGCTCGCCCGCATCCTGTTGCCGGTCGCGGCGGCCGCCGCGATCGTCGCGCTGGTCCGCTGGGCGCGCGCCGAGCACCGCAACCCGACGGCCAACCCGGCGAAGTGGGCCTACGTCGGCTCGACCCTCGCCATGATCCTGCTGGTGGCGGTCAACCCGCTGGTCGGCTTCGTCGCATACGTCGGCTCACACGCGGCCGAGTACTTCCTCGTCGTCCACCACCACCTGGAGGGCCGCTACCTGCCGAAGCCGACGGCCGGCGACCCGGTGGACGTCCGGACGGGTCCGGTCGCCGCCGTGGTCCGGTCCCCGGCCGGCCGAACGGGGTTCATCGCGGCCTACCTGGCGGGAATCGGCGCGGTGCTGGCCGTGCTGGTCTCGGCGGGCTACCCGTACTACACGCTGTTCGTGCTCATCGCCGGCGGCCTGCACCTCTTCTACGACGGCCTGATCTGGAAGCTGCGCCGCCCCGACGTGGGCCGCGGCTTCGGCCTCCCCAGCGCCCCCTCGCCGGGCGGTGCGGCTTCGGCCTAAGCTGCCGGCGTCGCTGAAGGGGGTCACAGTCGCGGTGGGCGACGACGTGACGGGGCGAGCATCAGGCGTGCCACGGTCGCATTCCCCGGTACTCGTGGTGATGGGTGTCTCGGGCTGTGGAACTGCAGCTGGCCGAGAACCACCTGACGATCGACATAGGCCCGAGCGCGGCCGAGTTTACCCAGACGATCGTCGAACGGCTCGGTCTCGACCGCCCGGGGAACAGGCCGTGACACCCGGCCGACCACAGCCGCGCCGGGCCGGGGTCAGATCACCAGGGCCACCACGAGCAGGAGACAGCCGGCTGGAGGGCGTCGGCGCGCCGGGCGGGCACCCGTGCCGAGGCCCCGGCGGAGTCGGACCCAAGCGACACCGGCGCGGGTTGGGCGGCCGCCTCGACCGGCGTCCCGCGGCTTGGGGAAAGGGCGACAGCGCGCCGCGGCTCCGGTGGCCAGATCTCGGGGACCTGGGGCAGTGGGTAGTCGGGGATCGACTGGGGCGTTCCGGGGATCAGCGTGATCCGCGGCCCGTTCGTCGCGCCGAGGTTGAGCCGGGTCTCCCGCAGCAGGTCGAGGCTTCGAACCCGCTCGCCCTCCAGCCACGTTCCGTTGGCGCTCATGTCGACGACGGACCAGCCGGCCGCCGTCTGCCGGACCATCAGGTGGCGGCGCGACACCCGCACGTCGGTCAGCCGAAGGTCCGCGCCGGAACCGCGGCCGACGACGAACGGCCGAGCCGCCGACACGATGGTGACGTGCGCGCCATGACGGACCATCAGCTCCTCGGACATCACACCGTGATCCTCCCGCCGCGCCGACGCCTGGATCGCCGACACGCCTACCAGGTTCCGCCGGCGAGACCCGTTCGCGGCGCAGCTTGGACAGACGCTTACTGTCGCGATGGTCACGCTGGCTGGGCGCGTGACTCCCGCATCGGTCGGCTGACCCGCGGCGAGGCCGGCGCCCGCCTCCCAGGTGGGCCACGAGCGTCGACTGATCCCGCCGGCGCCGGGTGGCCAGCCGGCCGGGCTCAGATCTCCGGCTGAATGGCCTGCCTGCGCTCATAGCCGTACTTGCCGGCCCGCTTGAGGAACTCCGGATCGCTCATCATTGGGGTCACCAACAGCCGGTCGATGTGCCGCTGCGCGGTCCGGTCGGAGATATCCGCGTACATGTCGACGGCCAGCTTCGCGACGCCGAGCACCTCGGGCGGAATGCTCGTGAGGTCCCGACAGAAGGCGTAGACGTCCTCCAGGAAGGTCTCCGCCGGGAAGACGTCGTGGACGAGCCCGATCTGCTTGGCCTGTGCGGCACCGACCCGCCGGCCCGCCATCGCCATCCATTTGCCCCACACCGGCCCGACGAGCCTGGTCAGCCGGCTGGTGCCGCCGCTGCCGGCGAGTATCCCGAGGTGCACCTCCGGCACGCCGAACTCGGCATCGGGTGTGCAGAACCGAAAGTCGCAGCTGACCGCCATCTCCACGCCGGCGCCCAGGCAGATCCCGTTGGCCGCGACGATGATCGGCTTCTCGATCGCCTCGAACTCGTCGTAGAGCAGGTGGTGGCTGCGGTAGTTGCGCCGCAGGTTCCAGCCCGGGTGCAGGTGTTCCGTCTCGGGGTTCGACGGGCGGTTGCCCATCCCGCCCGTGAGGTCGGCGCCGGCGGTGAAGTACGGGCCGACGCCTGTGATCACCAGGCAGCGCAGGTCATCGCGGTCACCGAGCAGGGTCGCGGCGCGCCAGAGCTGTTCGGTGACCTGCGGGCTGATCGCGTTGCGCTTGCGCTGCCGGTCGATCGTCACCGTGAGTATGCCGCCCTGCTCGGTCAGCCGGGCATGCTCCCGCGCGTCGTCAGCGGGCTCGTCCTGATTAACGCTGGCCACGGTTCTCCCTGCGATCGGGCCGGCCCCGCGACGGGCCTTGCCGGCCGCCCCCGAGCGGATTCCTGCAATATAGATGGAGACCAGCCCGCGAGGCCGACGGTCCCCGTCGCCTACCCGGCAGCCGGCTCGCCGCTCAACGTGCTGAGCGTCCCGCTGGCCAGATCGCTCAGCGCCGCCGGCGCATCGGCGCCGACCGCCTCCGCCACCTCCAGGGCGATCCGGACGTCCTTGCTCAGCAGGGCCACGGCGCCGCGCAGCCCGGTGAGATCGAAGCCCATGGCCGCCAGGATTCCCGCCGCCCGGGAGCCGCCGCTGCCACTTGCCAGCACCTGCGCGGCGGCCGCCCGGTCGATGCCGAGGCGGTCGGCGAACGCGAACGTGTCGAGCGCGAGGCCCACCTGGGCGGTGAACACGAAGTTGTTCAGCAGTTTGGCCATCTGGCCGCTGCCCAGCGGGCCGAGGTGCAGGAGCGGGTTCGCGAACGTCTCCAGCACCGGGCGGGCCCGCGCGACGTCCTCGTCGGCCCCACCGGCCATCACCAGCAGCCGCTGCTCGGCAGCCGCTGCTCCGCCGCCGCTGACCGGCGCGTCGACGACGGCCACCCCGCGATCCGCGGCCGCGTCCGCGATCAGCCGGACCGTGTCCGGGTGGATCGTCGAGTGCAGCATCAGCAGGCCGCCCGCGTCCATGCCGGCGAGCACCCCGTCCGGGCGCAGCAGCACATCCGTCACGTCGACATCGGCGATCACGCAGATGCCGACGATGTCGCTGGCGGCGCCCAGCTCGGCCGGGGTCGCCGCGACCGTGGCCGCCGTGTCGGCGAACGGCTCCGCCGACGCGGCCCGGCGCGCCCAGATCGTCAGAGGGAATCCCGCGTCCACGATGCGGCGGGCCATCGGTCCGCCCTGGCTGCCCAGCCCGATGAAGCCGACTCGGGTCACTGATCCTGTCCTCTCACGTCGCACGTCCCTTCGTGTCACACCGGCTGGCCTTTTGGCCTGCCGCCCGTTCCTCGACGGAGTCGCTCCCCCCTTGCCTATCGCGAGGTCACGACCCCGCGCATCCGAACCGGTCGGCCCGGGGGCAGGCGGGCGGCTCTGGTCGGGCCGCGTCGGGGGCGTGACCGGCCGTCGCCAGCTTGGCGACTATGGGTCATCTGTCGGTGATGGGCAGTTGCCTATCCTCTGGGAGGATTGTCCCCTGCGAGGATCGTCGGCGTTTCGACATTTCCTGGACCTCCCGCCCGAACGATGATGGTTTCGACGGGATCCCCGATCGACAGGTGCGCCGTGTCCGAGTCCAGCTGGTCGTTGCCCGAGCCGCCGTCCCCGACAGGTCCGCGGAAGCCGGCGGCACCCGAAGCGACACCTGACCCGTCGACGGCACCCCTCACCGGAACGGCACAGCCTGAGCCGCAATCCCAGCCTGAGCCGCAATCCCAGCCTGAGCCGCAATCCCAGCCTGAGCCGCAATCCCAGCCTGAGCCGCAATCCCAGCCTGAGCCGCAATCCCAGTCTGGGACGACACCCGAGCCGGCGATGCCGTACGACGAGGATGACGGCGACGTCACCCAGGTCCTGCCACCGCCCTCGATGCTTCCGCCGCCGCCGGCCCCGCCGGCGACGTCCACTTCCCCGCGCCTCGGTCCGCCGACGCCGGCTCCGGCACCTCCGCCGACGCCCGGGGCGGGACTGGCGCCGCCGGCCCCATCGGCGGGACCCCCGCCGGTCTGGGAATCCCCGATGGCTTCGCCAGGAGGCTCGGCTGCTGGATCGCCCCCGCAGCCGCCGACCTTCCCGCCACGCCCGCCGAGGCCCGAGCCGGGGCTCGCCTTCCCGCCCTTCCCTGCGCCGGCGCTCCCGCCGTCGGCGTCACTGCCGTCCCCACCGGCAGCGTCTCCGCAGCCGGCGTCCCCACCGTCGGAGCCGCCTCGCCCGTGGCCGCCGACGGCTGCCGAGCCGGTGCCCGCCGGCGCGCCCCCGGTGCCTTGGCCCGGGCCCGGTGGGCCGGCCGCGACGCCCTGGCCGCAGGCGGGCTCGTGGCCGTGGACCCAGCCAGCGCCGGCGGTCGAGGCAGGGCGGGGCGGCCATCGAATCCGGGAGCTGCCGGTGCTGGACCAGGCCGTCGTCGGCGTCGCCGGTGTTCTGGTGCTCGTCGCGCTCGTCTTCACCGCGCTGGCGCCGGTCTATCCGACCAGGGGCAAGGCCGCCAAGGAGTTCGCGGACCGGCTCGTGCCACCGCCAGCGGCTGCGGCGTCACCAAAGCCAGGGGCAGGCGGGACGCCGACGACGGGCGCGGACCAGCTGCCAGCCGCGCTGATCGGTACCTGGAGCGGTGTCGTCACGCAGAACAACCCGTCCACAAACTTCCACACGTCCTATGCCGTCACTCTGGTCCTTCATGGTGGGACGGTCGGCAACGTCGTCGGCACGTCGAGTTACCCATCGATTCCCTGCACGGGCGACCTGCTGCTGGACAGGGGCGGCTCCGAGGTCATGGTGACCGAGCACATCGTGTCCGGTACCCACTCCTGCTCGGACACGCCGCTGTCGCTCAAGCTGGACGGCAGCGGAAACCTCGTCTACCACTTCGCGGACAGCGGCGACGGCACCGGCGACGGCGTGCTCAACAAGCAGCGCTGAGTCTGCCGGCGGCCGTCGTGCGCGGGAACGGAGCGCGCAGACGACGGCAAGCCGAACAGACGGTCAGGCGAACAGCAGACCGGCGCCCTTCACGAGGCACACGAGGCTGACAGCGCCGAAGGCGAGCACCCAGAGGAACGCCGGCAGGTGGGTGAGGCTGGCGAGGTGGTCCGCGTCGGACGACCGGACGCCGAAGCGGCGTGCCCGGTGCAGGATCATCACCGACTTCACGCCGGACAGCAGCAGAAACCAGGTCAGGAAATAGGCGGCCCAGAGCCCCGCCCAGCGCGCGTACCGCTCCAGACCGACAAGCCCGGCGGCACTCACCAGCACGACGGCGATACCGAACCGGTTCTCGACCACGAGTAGCAGCACGGCGAGTGCCAGCACCGCGAGAATGAGAACCGCGCTGACGTTTCCGGCAGCGAGCAGACTGGCGGCCGCGAGCCCGGCGACCGGCGGGCTGAGATAGCCCGCGGCCGAGACGAGAAACGCCGCGAGCCATCCCTGCGGCCCAGCCCGGTATTCGGTGAATCCGCCGCCGTCACGCTCGATGTGCACGCGTCGGACACTCCACCCATGTGCCCAGGCGAAAAGCGCGTGCCCGCCCTCGTGCAGCGCCGTGTCCAGGTGGCGCAGCCACCAGTCGGCCCACACCGCCCACAGCGCGACGAGCCCCGTAACCAGCGCCACAGCGCCACCCCCCGACAGCGCTTGATGTCAAGCTTTCATCATGCGGCGTCGCGGACTGTCAGTGAAGCGGATTTCCGGCGACCGTGTAGAACTCCGTACAAGAGCGTCGGCGACCGCGGGATCGGCGGGTTAGTAGCCCCTGCGCCTGACGACGCACCCAAACTGGGGCAAGCCGGGCGGCTTGGGAATCAGCGCGGCGGATCACGGCCGGCTGGTGTGGGTCTGCTCGGGCCGCGGCCAGGAGTGGCCCTGGCGGCGCTCGATCGTCGTGTTGAACTGGGTCAGCAGGCGGGCGAGGGCCGCGAGATCGTCCGGATCCCAGTCGCCCAGCACCCGGCCGATGCCGCCGACGGCCCACGCCCGGTTCGCGCGCAGCCGGTCCAGGCCGTCCGCGGTGATCTGCAGCTTGCGTGCAGGACCACCGGCCGGATCGGCGATCCGCTCCACCAGGCCGCTTCGTGACATCGCCGCCGTCTGCCGGTTGATCGTCGAGGTGTCCAGGCCGAACACCTTGGCGAGCTCGCCGATGGACATCGGGCCCTCGGCGTCGATCCGGGACAGCAGAAGGTAGGCGCTGCGCTCCAGGTAGAGGTCCGCCGCGGACCGGTTGGTCGCGAGAACCGTGTACCGGCTGACCAGCATCAGTTCACGCTCGATCGCGGCGACGTCGGTGCTGGTGCTCGTGGCGGCGGCCGCGCTGCTGGTGGCTGTCAGGTCGGCTCGGCCGCCAAGCGCCTGGCTCTCCATGCGACGATCCTTCCTCGCGTGTGCCCGAACGCACGTAGCGCACCGGCCAGCTGCGCGAGGCCCATGGTGTGCACGATGCATGCGTCGACCCGATCTCGATGAACCTGATCTTGATGAACCTGGTCTCCGGTGAACCTGATCTCTGAACTTGGTCTCGGTGGGTGATGGCTCAAGCGCTGTCGGGTCAGACAGTAGGGGATCTCGGGAGGTTGGTCAAACCGGCCGAAACGGGCGGCGCGATCCTGGATCGGCTCGTAGCTGCCGGGGGCGCGCTGGTGCCCGGCCCGTCTGATGACCAGGCTGCGCCCGTCTCGGGCGGCGTGTGCGCGACCGAGCCGCCCGGCGGCGCCAGGTGTGCGGCGAGCGCCCGGTAAAGGGTCCGGTAATTCCGGTTCGATAGTCCCGGCAACCCTTTCTTCGGTGGGGTGATGTCGAGGCCGGGCGGTGTTCAACCCCGGCCAGAACGTCCTGGTCGACGCCGGCTCGATGCTCAAGGGGGAGCGCGCCATTTAAGGCGATCCGCCCGAACGGCGATCCGCCCGAACCGGGCGCGGGGCGCCGTTGGGCGGCTCGGCCTCGTACCGGCGCTGAGCGTCCTCCCGTGCGTGATCCGGGGTGTTGCTTGACCTTGGGGCTGGCGGGTTCACGGGTTCATGCCGGGGGTGGGTGTCGTTGGTCGGTTCCCGCATGGTGGCTGGGTTGGTCTGTCTGGCTTGGCGGGGGGCGGCGCTCGGCCCCCACCGGGCGCCGAGCGTGTGGCCTTTGGCGGTGTCCTGGTGCTGTCGGTCGGCTACTCCGCGCGCGGGCTGCGGCCGGGACGCTCGTTACCTGGGCGGACGACCAGCTCGGACTTCCTGGACAGCGGCCAGAAAGATGAAATACTAGTCGAGAGAAACCTCGACAGCTTAACCGACACGGCCAGGTCACCAATGTTTTTGGCTGGCCGCCACGCCCGACCTCGCGAGCGGAGACCCGGAATGCAAGCGGACGATCTTATCCTGATCAGCGTGGACGACCATCTTGTCGAGCCACCCGACATGTTCTCCGGCCGGCTTCCCGCGAAATTCGAGGACGTCGCCCCCAAGGTCGTGCGACGCGATGACGGCTCCGATGTCTGGACATTCAACGGGACCGTGATCCCGAACATCGGATTAAACGCGGTCGCGGGCCGGCCGAAGGAGGAGTACGGCGTCGAGCCGACCGCCTTCGACGAGATGCGACCGGGCTGTTACGACATCCACGAGCGGGTCAGGGACATGAACGCGGCCGGGGTTCTCGGCTCGATGTGCTTCCCGTCGTTCCCCGGCTTCGCCGCGCGCCTGTTCGCCGCCGCCGACGACAAGGAGCTCGCGCTCGCCGTCATCCAGGCCTACAACGACTGGCACAGCGACGAGTGGTGCGGGACCTACCCGGGCCGCTTCATCCCGATGGCGCTGCCGGTGCTGTGGGACCCGGAACTCGCCGCGGCGGAGGTCCGCCGGGTCGCGGCCAAGGGCTGCCACTCGATCACTTTCACCGAGAACCCGGCCACCCTGGGGTACCCGAGCTTCCACGACAAGCACTGGGACCCGCTGTGGAAGGCGCTCGTCGACACCAACACGGTCCTGTCGATCCACCTCGGCTCCTCGGGCAAGCTCATCCTGACCGCCCCGGACGCCCCGATGGACGTCCTGATCACGCTGCAGCCGATGAACATCTGCCAGGCCGCGTCCGACCTGCTGTGGTCCCGGGTCATCAAGGACTTCCCGGACATCAAGATCGCCCTGTCCGAGGGCGGAACCGGCTGGATCCCGTACTTCCTCGAGCGCGTCGACCGGACGTACGACGTGCACCACCTGTGGACCGGCCAGAACTTCGGCGGCAAGCTGCCGAGCGAGGTCTTCCGGGAGCACTTCCTGACCTGTTTCATCGAGGACCCGGTCGGCGTCGAGCTGCGCCACAAGATCGGCCTGGACAACATCTCCTGGGAGTGCGACTACCCGCACTCCGACTCGACCTGGCCGTACCCGGGCGAGGAGCTGCTCAAGGCCTGCGTCGGCGTACCCGACAACGAGATCAACAAGATCTCCTATGAGAACGCCTGCCGCTGGTACTCATTCGACCCGTTCCAGCACCGGTCGAAGGCGGACTCCACCGTCGGCGCGCTGCGGGCCGAGGCGATGGGCCACGACGTCTCGACCCACTCCTTCGACAAGGGCCGGTTCGAGATCAGGCACGACGGCATTTCGCTCGGTGAGATGACGGCGCGCTCGACGGCCTGATCCACCCAGCCGAGCCACGGGGGCCGGCGGCCGGCGGCCGTCCCGCCGGTCCCCGAACGTCGGCGACCCGCCCACCGGCGAACGCCGCCGCGATTTCTGACCTACTCCGGCTGAGTCACACCGGCTGAGTCGAGCCGGCCGCGCGGGCCTCCAGCGCGAGCAGGTGGCGCTTGCGCTCGAGCCCGCCGCCGTAGCCGGTGAGGCCGCCGCCGGAGCCGACGACGCGGTGGCAGGGCACGATGATGCTGATCGGGTTGCGGCCGTTCGCCAGGCCGACCGCGCGGGCCGCCGCCGGCCGGCCGACCCGCGCGGCGAGCTGGCCGTAGCTGATGGTCTGGCCGTACGGGATCGTTCCCAGGGCGGCCCACACCTCCCGCTGGAACGGCGTGCCGCGGGGCGCCAGGGGCAGGTCGAACGTCGTCGACGCGCCGTCGAAGTAGGCACGCAGCTGGGCGACGACGCCGCCGAACGGTTCCGGGTCGGGATCGCCGAGCGTCTCCTGGGGTGGGCGGTGCCGCTGCTGTTCCATATACAGGCCGGCCAGGACACCGTCGGCGGCTACCAGGGTGAGCTCACTCAGCGGGCTGTCTATCACGGTATGTGTCACGTGCGGTTGGGCGGGCATCGCTGTCCTTCTCCTCATGGGCGGGGGCGCGCGTCAGGCGCGGGGGGCTGCTGCGCCGGCGGTCGGCCCGGGGCCGGCCGGCAGCTGGTTGATCGGGTGGTCGCCGGTCGACCACAGGTACTGGACTGCGTAGGCCCGCCACGGGCGCCAGGGCGCGGAGCGGGCCGTCAGCGCCGTCGGGCCGGCCGGCAGTCCGAGGCCGGCTGCCGCCCGCCGCACGCCGAGGTCCGTCGCGACGAACGCGTCGGGGTCGCCGAGCGCCCGCATCGCGACCGTCTCGACCGTCCAGGGGCCGACGCCTGGCAGCGCGGCGAGCTGGGCCCTGGCCTGCTCCCAGTCGCCGCCGAGATCGAGCGCCAGCTCGCCCGCCGCCAGCGCGGCCACCAGCGCCCCGACCGTCGCGCGACGCGCCCGCGGCATCGCCAGCGCCTCCGGGTCCAGCTCCGCCAGGTCACGCGGGGCCGGGAACAGGTGAGTCAGGCCGCCGTCCCGGTCCTCGACCGGGTCGCCGTGCGCCCGGACCAGGCGCGCGGCATGGGTCCGGGCGGTGGTCGTCGACACCTGCTGGCCGAGCACGGCGCGCAGGGCGAATTCCTGGGGGTCGGGGGTGCGCGGCACCCGCCGGCCGGGGTTCTTCGCGACGAGCGGGGCGAGCGCCTCGTCGGCGGAGAGTTGCGCGTCGACGGCGACCGGGTCGGCGTCCAGGTCGAGCAGCCAGCGGCACCGGCTGATCGCGGTGGTCAGGTCGCGCAGGTCGGACAGCGTGACCCGGCACTCGACGTGGTCGGGCGCCGGGCGCAGCGAGACGACGCCGTGCCCGCGCGGCAGTCGCAGCGTCCGCCGGTAGGCGCCGTCGCGCCATTCCTCGACGCCGGGCACGGCGGTCGCCGCCAGGTGCCCGAACAGGTTGTCCGGGCACAGCGGCCGGCGGAACGGCAGCCGTAGCGCGACGGTGCCTGGCGCCTTCGGGTACTCGGCACGCTTCGCCCGCGCCCGCAGCTCGGTAGGGGACAGGCCGAAGACTTCCCGGACGGTCTCGTTGAACGCGCGGACGCTGGCGAAGCCGGCGGCGTAGGCGACCTCCGTCATCGGCAGCGCGGTGGTCTCGGCCAGCAGCCGGGCTGTCTGCGCCCGCTGCGCCCGGGTCAGGGCGAGCGGCCCCGCTCCCAGCTCCGCGAACAGCTGCCGCTCGAGCTGGCGGACGCTGTAGCCGAGCCGGGCGGCCAGTCCGGGCACGCCCTCCCGGTCGACCAGGCCGTCGGCGATCAGCCGCATCGCCCGCCCGACGAGGTCGGCGCGTTCGTTCCACAGCGGCGAGCCGGGCACGGCGTCCGGCCGGCAGCGCTTGCAGGCCCGGAAACCGGCCTGCTGCGCCGCGGCAGCGCTCGGGTAGAAGCGCATGTTCGCGGGCTTCGGAGGGGTCGCCGGGCAGCTGGGCCGGCAGTAGATACCGGTGGTGACGACCGCGGTGAAGAACCAGCCGTCGAACCGCTCGTCCTTCGCCCGCACGGCCCGTACACACCGCTCAACGTCCTGGTACACGCGTCCAGCCTGCGCGCCGCCGGGCCCTGAGTCTCGCGGAAAAACGACATGGCGGTTCTGGCCGCCGGACGTCGAGGACGTCCGCGGCGTGGCCGGCTGGGGCCGGATCGCCGCGTCCGCGCTCGGCCGGTGGCTGCCGGGAACGCCGCGTGGCCTCGTCGGGCAGCGACGAGGCCGAGGCTCCTGACGGACGCCCCGGCCTCGGGTGGTACCCGGTGGTCGAGTTACTCCGTGGTAGGCGGGGTGAGGTGGCCGGTATCGCGGAGGTAGGCGACAACCGTCTCGGCGCTGGTTTCTGGCGGCGTGGTGCCGGAGGCGTCGAGGTGGATTTCGGGGTTGGTGGGGGGTTCGTAGGGGGAGTCGATGCCGGTGAAGTTGGTGAGATGGCCGGCGCGGGCTTTGGCGTAGAGGCCTTTGCGGTCGCGGGATTCGGCGACGGCGAGCGGGGTGTCGACGTGGACTTCGATGAACTCGCCGGCCTCGAGGAGGTCGCGGGCGAGTTGGCGTTCGGCGCGGAACGGGGAGATGAAGCTGGTGAGGACGATGAGTCCGGCGTCGGCCATGAGTTTCGCGACTTCGGCGATGCGGCGGATGTTCTCGACGCGGTCGGCTTCGGTGAAGCCGAGGTCCTTGGTCAGGCCGTGGCGGACGTTGTCGCCGTCGAGGAGATAGGTGTGGAAGCCTTCGTCGTGGAGCCGTTTCTCGACGAGGTTGGCGATGGTGGATTTGCCGGCCCCGGACAGGCCGGTGAACCAGATGACGGCGGGTCGTTGGCCTTTGCGCTGGGCGCGGGCTTGCTTGTTGACCTCGACGGCCTGCCAGTGGATGTTGTGGGAGCGGCGCAGGGCGAAGTGCAGGAGGCCGGCGGCGACGGTGGCGTGGGTGTATCGGTCGATGAGGATGAAGCCGCCGGTGTTGCGGTTGGCGGTGTAGGGGTCGAAGGGGACGGGCCGGTCGAGGGTGAGGTTCGCGACGCCGATCTCGTTGAGGTCGAGGGTTTTGGTCGCGGTCTGTTCGAGGGTGTTGACGTTGACCTTGTACTTGGGGTGGCCGATGGTGGCGTTGACGGTGCGGGTGCCGAGTTTGAGCAGGTAGGGGCGGCCGGGGAGCATCGGTTCGGAGGACATCCAGATCAGGTGGCATTCGAACTGGTCGGCGACCTCGGCGGGGCTGTCCGCGGCGGTCAGCACGTCGCCGCGGGAGACGTCGATCTCGTCGGCGAGGGTGAGGGTGATCGACTGGCCGGCGATGGCGGCGTTCAGGTCGCCGTCGGCGGTGACGATCCGGGTGACCGTGGATTCCTGGCCTGAGGGCAGGGCGCGGATCCGGTCGCCGGGGCGGACCTGGCCGCCGGCGATCTGGCCGGCGAAGCCGCGGAAGTCCAGGTTCGGTCGGTTGACCCACTGGACCGGCAGCCGGAACGGCCCGGCGGCCGCGTCGTCGGTGATCTGGACGGCTTCCAGATGCCCGACGAGCGTCGGCCCGGTGTACCAGGGGGTGTTCGGGGAGGGCTGGGTGATGTTGTCGCCGCGCAGCGCTGAGAGCGGGATCGCGACGATCTGCTCGCCGGCCAGGCCGATCTGGGCGGCGAACTGACGGTAGTCGGCCTCGATCTGGGCGAAGACCTGCTGGGAGTAGTCGACGAGATCGAGCTTGTTGACCGCGAGGACGATGTTGCGGATCCCGAGCAGTGAGACCAGGTAGGAGTGCCGCCGGGTCTGGGTCAGCACCCCTTTGCGGGCGTCGATGAGGATGACCGCGAGGTCGGCGGTGGAGGCGCCGGTGACCATGTTGCGGGTGTACTGCTCATGGCCCGGCGTGTCGGCGACGATGAACTTCCGCTTCTCGGTGGAGAAGAACCGGTAGGCGACGTCGATCGTGATCCCCTGCTCGCGTTCCGCGGCGAGGCCGTCGACGAGCAGCGCGAAGTCGAGTTCGCCGCCCTGGGTGCCGACCTTCTTCGAGTCCGACTCCAACGCGTCGAGCTGGTCGGAGAACACCAGCTTCGAGTCGTACAGCAACCGGCCGATCAGCGTCGACTTCCCGTCGTCGACACTGCCGCAGGTGATGAACCGCAGCATCGACTTGTCCTCGTGCCGCCGCAGGTACTCCTCGACGTCCTCGGCGAGCAGCTCGTTCGTCGCATGCGCCATGTCTGCCTCCTTCGGAGACCTCCGGGCAGGCGAAAGAAAAGCATTCTCGCCGGCCCTTCGGCCAGGTCAGAAGTACCCTTCGTGCTTCTTCTTCTCCATCGACCCCGACGAGTCATGGTCGATCACCCGGCCCTGGCGCTCCGAACTCGTCGTCAGCAGCATCTCCTGGATGATCTCCAGCAGGGTCGACGCCTCGGACTCGACCGCGCCGGTCAGCGGATAGCACCCCAACGTCCGGAAACGAACGGAACGTTGCTCGGGAACCTCACCCGCCGCAAGCGGCATCCGATCGTCGTCCACCATGATCAGAGTGCCGTCGCGGTTCACGACCGGCCGCGGCGCGGCGAGGTACAGCGGCACGATCGGGATGTTCTCCCGGTGGATGTAAAGCCAGATGTCCAGCTCGGTCCAGTTCGACAACGGGAACACCCGGATCGACTGCCCCGGCGCCTTCCGCGCGTTGTACAGGCCCCACAGCTCCGGACGCTGATCCTTCGGATCCCACCGATGCGCCGCCGAACGGATCGAGAACACCCGCTCCTTCGCCCGCGACTTCTCCTCGTCCCGACGCGCCCCACCGAACGCCAGGTCGAACCCGTACTTGTCCAGCGCCTGCTTCAACCCCTCGGTCTTCCACAGGTCCGTGTGCATCGCCGAACCATGATCGAACGGGTTGATCCCCCGCTGCACCGCATCCGGGTTCTGGTGCACGAGAAGATCCAGCCCGTTCCGGGCGACCAGCTCATCCCGGAACCGGTACATCTCCCGGAACTTCCACGTCGTGTCCACATGCAACAACGGGAACGGCGGCTTCGACGGATAGAACGCCTTCATCGCCAGATGAAGCATCACCGAACTGTCCTTGCCCACCGAATACAACATCACCGGCCGCTCCGCCTCCGCGGCCGCCTCACGCAGAATCTGAATACTCTCCGCCTCAAGACGCTGCAGATGCGTCAGCTGGCCGGTGCCCGCGAGTGGCGCCGCCGCGGCGTTGGTGGTCGCGCTCATGATTCGATCAGTTCGCGCACCGTTGACCGCTCGAGCATGCCGTAGGCCTCCTCGCCGTCCCAGGTGTACTTGCACTCGCCCTGGAACAACACCGGGAAGTTCGGCAGTTCCGGCCGGTGGGCCGTGTCGTGGGTCGTGTTCAACGTCACACCCTCGACATGGGTGATGCCGAGCTCCGACTCGAACACGACCGGGACAGGGTCGCCCGACGGTATCAGGCGGCGCAGCCGGGGAGCCTCCAGGACCCGGGCCGGAATGAGCTTTCCCTCACCCGGGTACACGAAGCCCTCGTTGAACACCTCGCGGCCGTCCGGGCGGGACGGGTACGTGACGTAGCCGAAGGCCTTCCCGCTCGGGAACAGCGCCGACTGCCAGGTGTGCCCGCGGAACTCCTCCAGCTCCCGGATGCCCTGTCGCTTGATCCGCACGCCGCTGCCGGTGAACGCCTTCTCCTCGCCCGGCACCCGCACGACGCCGGTCGCCGTGAACAGCTGCTCGGTGTGCGGGCCGTGGCCCATCATGTCGCCGTCGGAGGTGTTCTTCAGCCGCTCGGCCGCGTCGGCGCGCGGCGCGCCCTGCTCCCACGGCGGCACCGCCATCGTCGTGGCGACCTCGACCTGCGGCTTCACCCGTCGGCCCGTCCTGCCTGCCCTCGATGAGCGCCTGCGAGGTCGTCTCGACGGCCGGCCCGTCATAGGTCAGCCGCCACGTCCGGTAGGGCTCGAGAAACCTCGAAGGCGAGGCCGCCGGCGCCGAGGACCGCCGGCTCGCCGGCGGCGTTGAACGGTGAGTGCGGCGTGCCCTTGGAACGCAGCCGGTAGACCCGGCCGTCGTTGAACACCCCGGGGCGGGCCCGCGCCAGGTTCGGGCGCGGGTGGCCCGCCGGGCGGCCGCGTTGTTGGGGACGATGGAAGGGTCGGCGCGGCCGTTCGACCGCCTCGGCCGATTTGGCGACAGTGGGGTGCCATGAATAATGGCATCCGGCAAGACCCTTGAGGAGGCGAGCGGGGCGGTGGACAGCGAGCCGGTCGGTGAGGGCGCGCGGGAGAACGGCCAGGCACGGCGGCGCTACGACAGCCCGGTGCGCCGTGAACGGGCGGCGCTCACCCGGGAACGCATCCTGACGGCCGGATCAGAGCTCGTCCACGAGTTCACGACCTGGGACTGGCGTGGGCTGACCTTCCGCGCCGTCGCCGAGCGGGCCGGGGTCGGGGAGCGCACCGTCTACCGGTATTTCGCGACCGAACGCGAGCTGCACGACGCGGTCATGCGCCGGCTGGGCGAGGAGTCCGGCATCAGCTACGACAACCTCAGCCTCGACCAGATGGGCCCGACCGCGCGGCGGCTGTTCGAGAGCCTGCCGTCCTACGCGATCGCGCACTGGGACGAGCACCAGGTCGTCGCCGGGACGCTGCTGGCCGAGGAACTACGCCGCCGCGACGCCGTCGCCAGCGCCGTCAGCGAGCCGACGAGTGACTGGACGAACGAGGAGAGCCGCATGGCGGCCGGCGTCCTCGACCTGCTGTGGAGCGTGCAGTCCTACCAGCGGCTGTTGCACGCCTGGGGCCTGGACGGCGAGCAGGCGACGCGGGCGATCACCTGGGCGATCGGCGTGCTGTCCGACGCCATCCGGGCCGGCCGGCGGCCGCTCCCGCGGGAGGCGGCCGCCGGCGAGCCGTCCCCCGGGGACTGAGCCCGTGGGGTCCGGTCCCGCGGGCCGCGGGCCAGGGGCTGGTGGGTGCCCAGGCGCCCGGTGAGCGGTCAGCTCCCGAGCCGCGTCCAGATGTCCTCGTGGCCTGGCTTGCTGTGCTCGAACGCGAGGCTCAGCTGATGACTCCACCGATGGCCCGGACGGACGTCAAGCGGATGCTCAACGAGCGATACGGCTTCATCGACTGCCAGACGATGTTCATGGCGTTGGAGAGCTCGCCCGAGCTGGGCCGACATCCTGCGATGGCGGAGGCGCGGTAGACGATGACGTCGGGACGCCGGTCGCCAGTCCCGGGACGTGCTCCGAGTGGGGAATCAGCGCCGTCCGTACCCGCGACAGCCTCGGCCTACCCCAGTCCTACTGAGCGGTTCCGTCTGGGGAGTCGATGTGGTGGGCCTGGCCAGGATAAGCGGCTGCCGTCGGTGCTCCGGCGGGCACGAACTGCAGCATACAGGGGTAGCGGTCGGCGCGTAGGTAGACCTCGTGCCACGCCCGCCCTGTCTCGCTATGTACGAGGGTGTCGAGTCGGAAGAGCGCAGTGGCCGGCGGCACGCCGAGTGTCCTGGTCACATCGGTTCCCGGCACGACGGGCAGGGCGCCCCGTGGCAGCACCGTCCCCGCCCGGGCGGGAACCGGCTCCAGGCCGAGCAGTGCCGGGACGAGCGCGACCACGGTATCCGGTTCGCGGGTCCACAGGCGCGAGAGCAGCAGCGTCGAGCCGTCAGCGCGTACGACGTGCTCGATCATCAGCGCGTCACGGTCTGCATCGGCCGGCCTCTGGGGCGGGGCGCCAGCGGTCGGCTGGGGTCCCGTGCTGAGCTCGGGGCGTACCCCGAGCGCCCGCAGAGTCGTCATGAGTCCGCTGAGCGGTGCCGCCACCGTCCGGATCTGGCCGCCACGACGCGGCCTGCGCTCGACCATGGCGAGCTGGCGCACGGCCTCGCGTACCGTGTGCCGGCTAACGCCGTAGTGCTCGACGAGTTCACGGTCGCTGGGGAATCGCTCGGCGAACTCGCCGTTAGCCATGCGCGCGCGCAGATCGGCGAGCACCGTCGCCCACAGTCGAACCGTCATGCCCTGCGCTCGTGCACCGGGTTGCTTCGCGGGGCCGCTCTGCTGTGACGGAGTTTACCTGGACGCGCCATGGGGGTCAGGATATACCTGCACTCCTACATTCGTCCGTACAAATGAGGTCCCATGGTCAAGTCCTGCAGCACCCTCGACATGAAGGCATACGAAGCGACCAAGGCCGCAGTCGCCGCTGACCCAGCTCTCGGCGCGGGTTCCTTCACGACGGTTACTACGTGGCAGAACGGTGCCCATGCGCGCACCACTGCGCGCTCGTTCGTGCTGGAGACGGACGAGCCGTCGCCGCTCGGCGGGACCGACCAGGCGATCGACCCCATGGAGTTGGTGCTCGCCGCAGTCGGCACCTGTCTGACGATCGGCTGGGTGACCCAGGCTGTGCAACGCGGGATCGAGTATCGCGACCTGCGCATCGAGGTTTCTGGCCACTTCGACCTGCGCGGCTACCTTGCGATCGACGAGGCCGTGCGCCCAGGGTTCTCCGGCCTTACCTACGAGGTGCACGTCGACACGGACGCCCCGGCGGAGGTGCTGGAGGAGATCCGACAGGCGGCGGAAGCGACATCGCCGATGTTTGACAACGTCAAGAATGCCACGCCACTGACCGGCACGGTTGTCGCTCCTTGATCTGGTTGGCTGGCGTCCGCCCGGGTGCGTTGCTCCATGCGCACACGGGTGGGCACCCTCTCGTTTCCTGATGGTGGCAGTACTGATCAGTGGGGGTGCTGCTGGCGATCAGCCGGCAGCGTCCGCGCCTGGGTCGCGGAGGCCGACGGAGTCGTGGCGCCAGAAGAGCTCCGAGTACACGAGTGTCCCCGTCATCCACGGCCGGTAGGCGGGCAGCTTGAAGACCTGGAACGCCACGTCGGGGATGCGCAACGACGGCTTCCGGAAGTCGTGGTCGCCTCCGGGCGTGAAGCCGAAACGGGAGTAGTAGGCGGGGTCGCCTTCCAGGAACACGAGCGGCTCGCGTGACTCTTCGAGGCTCGCGAGCCCGTGGCGGATGAGGGCCGAGCCGATGCCGCGCTTCTGGTGCTCGGGCGCGACGGTCACAGGGCTGAGCACCAGCACGTCGACGAGCCGACGGGGCGCGTCCAGCAGGCTGCGGGTGAACATGGCGTGTCCGACGACCTGGCCGCCGACCTCGGCCACCAGCGACAGGCCGCTGTCGACCGTGATGATGCCACGCAGGCTGTCCACCAGGCTCGCCACCACGGTCCCCTCGTCGCCGAAGGCGCGCAGGGTGACGTCCCGCACGGCCGCTCGATCGCCCGGTACCTCTTCGCGAAGATCCATTGCCCGGACGATAGAACCTGCCCCGGCTGTCAGCATCCGATTTTCGGGCCGCTGGCGATCGACCGCGGTCGTGGTCGTTCCCGACGCTGGCCCTCCGGTAGCCGCGAGCGACCTGGTCACGGGCGTGGCGCCGACGTCGCCCCCGCGCGGTCCGCTGAGCGGACCAAGGTCTTTCCCGCTGATCCTGGTGCCGGGAACGATTGTCCGGCTGAGGTATCCACCGGAAGGAAGGCCACACTGACCGGGTCGATGCCGCGTGGCGCGGACTCCACACTCAGGCTGATCATCTGGCCGTTGCGCACACGGAAGATGGACTGCGCTGACACCGGACCCCCGAACGCTCGCCAACGACACGAGAATTGACGCGAGAACCATTCGGGCGCTTCGCAATCCCGGTGTCGGTTAGAAGCGCGCGTCCCAGCGGCGGATCGGGACGTCGAGCGCGACGCCGGTCGGCGGCCCGTGCCTAGGGCCGCCGACCGGCGTGGGACCTCGCCCGACAAATGTCAGGCTCGACAGGTGCAGCGGCAGCCGCGCCTGTCGCGCAGCAAATCCGCCAAAGCGACGACCGTGTCCGGCGGAAGGCGGCGCATGACCGCGTCGGTCAGCCGGGCTCCGCTGGCACCGTCGGGCGCCGCCGTCAGCAGTTCCCAGACGGCGAGTTGATGTGGGGTGATGCCGCGGTCGGGGCCGGTAGCGGCGGCGACCGGAGGCACCCAGCCGCCGAGGTCCCCGGGAGTCGTCACCGCGTCGGCGATGGCCGCCGGAGGCGAGTTCGACGGCTGCGGCGGCGACGGCGCGACGCCGGGAGCTTGCGCCTGAAAGATCAGGACCACTGACGCGCCGCCGGCTTCCGGCCGGGCGTGGTCGACATAGCGCGCCTCCCCGATCAGCTGGGCCAGGCTCGCCAGGTCGCGGCCCCCGGTGCCGGCAGGCACCGCCAGGCCAAACCGCCCGTCGTCCAGCGCGACGATCCGGGCCGGTTCCCGGCGGGCACGGCAGCCGGACAGGTCGCCGGGCGGCGGCATACTGCTCATTGGGTCACTCCTGGCTAGGTCACAGCGAGTGGCCAAGGTTCGGGGCGGTGCTCGCAACACCGCCCCGAACCGTTCGGCTCATCTCGTGGGGTTGGGCAACCCCACCTAGACACGTACCCGGATTTTGGGGTTGCCCACTACCATGGCGGCCATGGCCGATGTCGAGTTGTGGACAACCGGAGACATCGCCGCCCGCCTGGGGATCAGCACCGAGCGAGCCCGGCAGCTGACCCACCGCGAGGAGTTTCCCGAACCCGTCGGCGCCGCCAAACACATCCGCTTCTGGCGCGCCGACCGGGTAGAGGAGTGGATCACCAGACACCGCCCGAACCAGGCTTCACCCGCCTAGCCTGGGCCCCTCGGCGCCCGTTGGTGCGTGCGACGGCGCTGGTGGTCGCGCCATTGGCCCGGTCATCGCCGCCGGTCGTGCGTGTCAGTTGACGGCGAAGCTGGCTTCTTGCCAAGGAACCTGGCCCTTTTGCCACCGCATGTGGTCCGCGTGTCAGCGAAGTTGTCCAGGCCCAGGTCGGAGTTTGATCGAAAGAGTGTCCGGCGGCGGGAGTTGCCGCGCGGACCGTCACGCCCGGACGGCTCGCGGATGGGTCGCGCGGTCGCCGACGGCGGCCACACGCCGGCTCCGTGACGGGCACGGCGAGCATGGGCAGGGCTCCGCTGCCACGGAACTGCCGGTCACGGGCCTGCGGCCAACTTGTGGCTCCCGGCCAACTCCCTTGGCAATCCGGGCCAAGTTCGATGGCAACGGTCCATGATCGCTGTCAACTGACAGTGCGGTTGATCGTTCCGGTGTTCCGCTCGTGGTACTGTCTGAGCGAGCACTGCTGGTGCCGACAGATGCGGGGCCGTCCGGCGGACAGATCGCAGGACACAGAGACCGCGTGGTTTCGTGCATCGCTGGTTGGCCGGGCCGGGTCGCCTGACATCTGGGAGGCGGATCTGGAGTAATGCACTCGGCATTCGGTCATAGGCGGCGAGTCCAAGTGAAATGTACCGAGAAATTTGTGATACGCGGCCGTTCCGCGAGCCTTCCTCTGGAGGAATCCTGCGTTGGTTCGTGGACCAGGTCGCTGGTACCGGTCTACCTGGTGCTGGTTATCCTGGAGGCGAATCGACAATCGTGGATCGGTCATCAAGATGCCGGGACCTTGCTGCGTGCAGCCGCGTTCTGGGTAAGGGTCGATCAGCTGGCGGATCCGACCAGCATCAGAGTGCCGAAAGAGCAGCGCCTCACCATTGACACCGTCGGGCTCTGGCACCGAGAACTGTGCGAGGCCTTTGGCGCAGAATCCAGGTCGAGCGAAGGAGGTGTCACATGACGGGAAACGTGTTCGCTTTGCCGTCGGTGCACGAGGTGATCCAGTACCTCACCACGGCCGGATGGAACGAGGGGCCGACTGGGCCGGCTGGCTCCTTCTGGCGCAAGAACGGCTCGACGGTCGCAGTGCCGCGAGTCGGCGGTGAGCACATGCTGCCGGGAGTCGTCGAGCGGGTCGCGGCAGCCGAAGGAATCTCGGCCGAGAGGGCCGCGACCGTCATGCGACAGGTCCGAGTCGACGTCACCGACCTTGTCGCCACAGGATCGCGGGACGACTCAATCCCGCTGGACACGGCCAGCAGTGCCGCCACGACCGCTCGGCAGGAACGTGCCCAGATCGCCGGCAACTACTCCAGGGTGGGAGACCAGGTCGTTCGCGAGATGCGCATGGGGCACACTCGATCAGGTTCGTTCGTCATTCCGATCCTCGTGACCCTGTCTGCGCCCTTGGTTCCGTCCCAGCCGCTCATTCTGAGTGAGAGCACGCACCGAGCGCTGGCGCCCGAGCCCTTCGAACGCCGCGTGACGCGCACTTTTGCCCAGTCGCTTCAGGCCGTTCGCGACATTATCGTCTCACCTGCCAGAGTGCCGTCTTCGGACGATCTCCGGGCCGCGGTCGAAGTCGGCCTGAGCCGCGAGTTCTGTCAGGCCGTAGCGAAGGTGCTCCTGCTGCCGGCCGTCGCCCAGTTCCGAGCGACGTTCAGCTGGGCACCTGCGGTCCCGTCTCGGACAGAATCGCCCGGGACGTCGTCGTGGAGTCGGAAGCCGCGGCACTGATCCAGAGGTCCGCCGATAGCCTTCGGCGGACGAAGCTCGACGTCAATCGTATCTTCACCGGGAATATCGTGGAGCTGCACCACGAGCCAGACGACGCATTCGGTGAGATCGCCGTCGCGACGATGCTGAACGGCCGCGCGAGCGAGATTCGCGTCAGGCTTCGCAAATCGGTCTATGACCAGGCCGCCATCTGGCACCTTGAGAACCGGCCGGTCGTTGTCGAAGGCAACATCCGCCGGGCCACCGGCCGGCCGCTCCGCCTCGACGAGCCGTCCAGAATACACCCTCTCGACGAAAGTTATCTTCCGTTCGGGGAAGCTTGATAACCTGAACCGATCCTGGCCACACTTCGACCCGTTGGTCGCGGCCAGGTCTCGTCTTCGGCGCCACTCGAACCGTTCGCGTTGCGGCGGCCTCGCCGCGAGACCGTTCCGCGGAACGCGAGGCTGGCCCTGCGTAGCGGGACCGAGCAACCCTCTGGGGTGGCTGCTGATCAGGGGTCGCCGCCAGGTCGTTCGCTAATCGAAAACCTTGGCCCGCAGCAGGCTTTCGACTGGCGCACGGTCAACTGGGTGGCCCGTTCGCCAGACAGCGTGGGCGGCTTTGAGCTTGGCGACAAGCTTGTCGATGAGCGCGGCTTCGGCGGCAGGGGACTCGGTGCCGGCGGCGAGCAGCTTCGCATATCGGACGGTGTCGACGACGGCGGATTTGACACGTTCGTGGGCGAGGTAGGTGGCGAGGTCGGTCTGCCAGCCGACGGCGGCCTCGGCGGGGACGGCCGCGCGCCAGGCGGCCTGCGCCGCCTCGATTTCGTCGGGTTGGTAGGCCATCTTGTGGAGGTGGACGGCCAGGTCGTAGACGGGATCACCCCACAGCGCGAGTTCCCAGTCCAGAAAGTACGTCGCCCCCGCGTCGACGATCATGTTCTTGCGGTGGATGTCCGTGTGCAGCAGCCGGAACGGCCTGGGGGACAGGCTTGCCCACCGTTCGAGGACCGGCTCCAGCGGATCCGCTGGAAAACCGAGCGCCTTGAACAACCCGTCGAACTCGCCGGAGAATCGCGCGTGTACGCCAGCGGTGATATCCGAGAGCCGGCGCGCGAACGCGGGTGTCTCACTGTCGGCTGGCCAGTCGGAGGGTAGCGGCGGCAGCTGTCTCAGGGGCACCTTGCCGAGCTGGACGAACAACTCGCCGATATCCATGATCACGTGGGCTGGGACGCGGGAGCCTTCGGGTGCTCGTTCGTCGAGCAGATCGCCGTCGATCCAGTCGATTAGCAGGTAAGCCGGCTCGGCGCTGACGCCGCGAAGGCGCGGCGCTTGGGTGACGTACGCGTCGAGCGAGTGGAGAATGCCGTCCTCGGGCCAGATCACCAGGTCCATCCGATCGGCGGCGGTGATCGGAACCCGCACCACGACCGGACCGGCGGAAGTCTGGACCCGCATGTTCTGGTGGTAAAAGCCGGCCATCCGCGCTGCGCTGGCCAACGCGACCTCGTAGAGCTGTTGCCTGGCGCCTGAGCCTTGCAGGAGCGCAGTCTGCTGATGTTCCGCCCTCACTGCGCTCCCTCCATGGGCGAGGCCTGGCGGCCGGGCCGTACCTCCTGTCTGACTGGACAGTGTCCGCTGCGTCAGGACCAATTGTCCAGCCCGGCGCCACGCGCGTAGGAGTGCGATCGCCGGACCCTTGTGGCAGGCGATATGTCCGCTTGGCCATACTTGGCGAACTTCTGCTACCGTCGACGTCTTTGCCTTGTCGGACTGGCTGCGGGAATGCCACCGCCGATCGTCAGGCCGCGACCTGAGCGCGGCCTGACGATCGGCGACCAGCTGTGGCCCCCCTTGACGGGGAAGCGGGCCTCAGTGCTTGTCGAGGTTCTTGATGATGGCTTCGAAACGGCGGTCGGCTTCTTCTTCGTCGCTGGGGGAGCGGGTTTCCTGGCGGACGGCGTCGGCGATGCACAGGTAGCAGCCGGCGGCCGCGACCACGGCGTAGACCAGCCAGATCAGGTCCTTGCCATCGGCGATCACGGCGTAAACCGGGAGGACCGTCAGCGCGAAGAAGAAGGCGCTTGCGATGGCCTCGCTGATCCGCGTCAGCGGGTGCTTGCGCCACCGGCGCGAGCGCCGCTCGGGCTGGCCCGCTGCCGGTACGGCTCCGGGAGATGCGACTGCGGCAGACGCGGCACCGAGAGACGCGGCCTCGAGGGAGCTGGCCTCGGGGGAGGCGGCTTCGACGGGGACAGCCGCAAGGGGCTCGTCAGCCGGAGGCACGGTCATGGAGGGTGCTGACGGCTGGCGGTCGCTCATGACGGTCACCTCGTCCTCAAGGCTGCGGATGGTGCGTGACGGGATCAACACTACCTGTGATTTTGATGTCCAGGAACCCTTCGACGGGGTTTCTGTGACAGTCTCTACCTCTCGCCCGAGGAGCCGTCGGCTCTGGCTCGATGCCTGCCCAAGGTGAGGACGCTCAAGCACTGGTTCCGAACGTGCTCGACCCTGGTCGCAGAACCTAACGAGGCCCTCGCGGGCCCGGTTCCCGCCAGTCGCCGACTTGGTGCGGTGAAGTCCCCGAGTTGGGTCCCGGTCGATCGCCCCAAGATGCCGATGGCGCTGCGCCGCGCGCTCGACCCGTCGATGGTGCGGATGAGCCGGATCGCGATCGCGCAGGCCGACCGTTTCCCCGAGCTCGCCGAGCGCCTGCGCAATGCCTCCGGAACCTCGCCGCGCCAGCGCCAGGTCGCCGAGCTGCTGCGCCAGCACGCCGCCCGGGGCACGGTCGTGCTGAACGACCAGCCGGAGGTCCTCGCCGACCTGTTCATCGGCATGGTCTCCAGCGCGCCCGCCCGGCTCGCCTCGTTCGGCATCGTCGCCGACCAAGCTGAAGCCGAAGGCGCGCCGAAGCCGCCGTCCGCCTCTCCTGCGATCCCTACGGCCCTGACGTCCTCGGACGGCGCCGCCCTCGGACGGCCCCGCCAGACGCCCGCTACCGCAGGGAGAGGATTGTGCGGCTCGGGGAGTCGGCGGGGACGGTCAGCCCGAGGACGACCGCGAGCTCCGGGTTGGCGGCGTCGCGGGTCGGGGCCAGCGGCGTGAGGTGCCGGCGCACGGCCGGGTCGCGGGTGGCGCCGCCGCTGAGCAGCAGGCCGTCGACCTTCTCCCAGCTCAGGTCGTTGCGGGCCAGCAGCGCGGCGCAGCGCTCGAGGGCGGCGGCGAGGAGGGGACTGACGAGCTCGCCCAGCTGCGCCGGTGTGAGGCTGAGCTCCAGCAGGAGGTCGGGCAGGAAGACGTCGGCCGACCGCTGGTCGGCGAGCTGCTCGCGCAGCATCCGGGCCGCGTCGCGCAGGTAGTAGGCGCGGCGCCGGCCGGTCTCGCCCTCGCCGTCCTCGATCGCGTACACCTCGCGCAGCCGCTCGACGATGGCAATGTCGATGGCGTGACCGCCGGCCGTGTCGTCGCCGAGCTGGTCGAGCACCACGGCGATGCCGCGATCGGCCGAGAGGAGGGCGGCGTCGAGCGTCCCGCCGCCGATGTCGACCAGTACCCAGGTACCGTCCTCGGGACGCGGGCCGAGCACGGACCTGGCCGCGGCGGCCGCCTCGTCGACGATCGCGATCGCGTCGGGGGCGAAGCCGGCGTACTCGCCTGCCTCGCGCAGCGCGGCCCGCTGCTCCGCGGAGAAGCTGACCGGAGCCGACAGGACCAGCCGGTCGAACCCCCGTCCGGCCTGGCGGCGGGCCAGCCGGGCGGCGTGGATCAGTGGCTGGCTGACGGCCTCGACGGGCGCGAACGGGTGCCCGCCGAGCAACCGGGGTTCGTCCTGGCCCAGCCGGCGCTTGACGTCGCTCCAGTACCAGTCGGGGCGGCCGACGCGGCGGGCCTGGGCGGCCTCGCCGACGAGCCAGCGCCCGTCGGACGAGCGCGCGACCGCCGTCGGGAACCAGGCCAGCTGCGTCGCCGGCACCCGGACGAGGACCGGCTCGGTGCTGTCCGCGGTCGTGTACGCGGCCTTGGTCCAGGTGGTTCCAAGGTCAACGGCTAACAGCCAGTCGCGCGCCATGTTCGGCCCTGCCCTTCCCCGTCGGCTCCGCTCGGTCACGGAACCCGCCACGCTGCTCAGGCGGCGCCGGTGGCGTGGGCGCGCGCCGTGCCTGCCCGGTCGCCGTATGCCCCGGCGCGGGGTGGAACGGCTGCTTGGTCATGAGTACCACACGGTTGTTCGGGGTTCCGCGAGTCCTGACCCCTCCGGATACCGCGCCTGCCTAGAGAGGCTTGCTTCGCCGTGCGCCGTCCGGCCGATACCTGGTGTCTTCGGGACCCTCGGCCCCCGCCGGCGGTTCCCGTCGTCCTGATAGGCCCGTCAACCTGACCGGCGGGGCGGCGCCGGACCCGGCCGAGCTGCCGAAGCCGGCGCATACCGTCCTGCTGACCCAGGAGCGCCGGAACAGCGTGATCAGGTGGGCCGAGCTCGCTGCCGTGGACACCGCCGGCATGTTCCCGGTCCGGGGAGGCCCGCCGCGGACGGACGATTGTGGGTAACGTGAGGTGGCGCCGGACCAGGGCCGTTGCCGGCCGCCCGCTGACCTGCGGGCGTCTCTGGCGCTCCGTGGCATGCACCTGAGTAAATGTGACGTTGACGTCGGTGTCGAAGTCCTCTAGCGTGGAATGGCCGCGGACCGCGCGGTGAACAGCCGAGAACGGGAGGACGACATGACAGCGCTGAAGGCCGGCGCCCGGTTGAAGGACGAGGCGACGGGCGTGGAGGCGATTGTCGTCCGAGTCACCCCCGAATCGAGCATCGAGCTGCGTCCCGGCGGTCCGGCCGCGCTGGGTAAGCGCTACACCTGCGGCGGGTGCGAGGCGCAGGTGCTCATCGCCAAGGCGGGCGCCGCCGAGCCGGTGTGCCACGGCGAGCCGATGCCGCTCGCGCAGGCCAAGCCACTGCCGTCCTCGGACTAGTCGCTTCCCGCGGGCCGTGGCCGTGCCGTCCGCGCGCTGACCGGCCGGCTGGATTCCGCCGGCCGGGCAGCCAAACGTCCGCGGCAGCCGCGCCAGGTGTCAGCCGACGGCGGATCCTCTGTTCGGGTCCTCCATGTGGAGCGCGTTCAGGCAAAGGCGAATGAGCTGTTCCACGCCGTCGTCGAAATCGAACTCGAAGAGCTTCTGGACGAACCACATCTCGGCGAAGCGATTCATCATCGCGCTCATCGCGGATATTGCGATCTCGGGGTTCAGGGATGGGTCCGCGGAGCCTTCCAGCTGCATTCTGCTGACCAGCCGGGCCGCGCGCAGCCGGTCCGGCTCCCAGTAGTCGGCACGGATACCGGTCAGCTCCGGATCGAGTCGCGAGGCCATCTCGATCACACCGATGATGCGTGCCTCGTCGCGGTAGATCTCCAGGAATCTCCTGGCTACCAGCCGCAGCCGGGCGCTCGGGTGCGCAGCCGCTGCCTGGTTGAACACCGTGTCGTAGAGGGGCTGCTGGAGCAGGTCGCTGACCGTCCGGGCGACCTCGCGGAAGATCTGTTCCTTCGAGTCGAAATAGTGGTAGAAGGACCCGTGCGACAACCCGGCGCGCTCCGCGATGTCGGAGATCCGGGCGTCCAGGAAACCATCCTCCTCGAAGACGGCCTTCGCGGCCAGCAGCAGTCGGGTCCTCGTCGCGGCACCCTTGCGGGAACGGGGGCCGCTCGCCTTCTCGCGCGGCGTGGCCGCGGGCCCCGGCGCGGCCGCGGATACGCTATCCGTGGACGCCACGGCTGCCTTCCACGAATGGCCCTCCATTCGACCCGACGATTACCGGGCAGTGTACCGGGAGATTGTCTTTGACGTCGGTTAAAATAGTCCCACCCCGGGCGCCGCGCCAGCCGATCTCCGGGTTGGGCCGAGGGCATGGAACCTCCGGCTGCCGGCACGCCTCGCCCGCGGGCCACCACGTGGCGTCATCGTGCCCGGCCGGCTTTTGCCGGCTCGCGGAGCGCTGGCGGTCGCCGACGTCGCGGTCTCGCGGGCGAAGACCCATATCGGCGCGGCGGCCGCCGACGTCGCGGGAAAGGCAATGCAGCGGCACGGTGGGATCGGCTACACGTGGGAGTCCGGCGTGCTTCCACCGCCGAACCGTTCCTCCTCCCGGGTTCTTCCAGCGGTGTCGCGGACCGCCGACGTGGCATAGCCCATCGCCGCCCCCGTCTGGTCGTAGTCGGCGGCGGTTCCCCGCACCGCCGGAACCCGGAACGCCATGGCGATCTTGGTCAGTCCGGTGGCGAGCGCCGCCAGCGCGACCCACAGGACGAGCAGCGACAGCGAGAACCGCGGATAGCTCACGGCCCAGAAGGCGATGCCGATCTCGAAGGCGCCCACGACGAGCGGGCTCCACCACGGCGACACACCCTGCAGCCCTGCTGTGGCGCGGTGCGCTCCTTGGGCAAGGCCCGCCCGGGCCTCCAGATCGTGGTCGCCCTCGCCGCCGCGGAACTCCCCACGCCGGGCGACGAAGGCGTTGACCACGTCATAGAGCCCCTTGACGAGCAGGTACCAAGCCGTCAGCTGGGCGACGGCCGCGAAGGTCGGGGTGGTCCAGGCCAGTGCCACGATGCCGCCCACGACGAACAGGAGGGCGAGCACCCCGTGGGTCCATCCCC
>Ga0207641_10000747_pt1 | contig 34992 bp, 21 predicted proteins | sample KBSSwiS62_FD_184306 | JGI IMG/M metagenome (GOLD analysis project Ga0207641, IMG submission 184306) | Switchgrass rhizosphere microbial communities from Kellogg Biological Station, Michigan, USA - KBS Switchgrass S6-2 (SPAdes) (version 2) | ecosystem: Host-associated > Plants > Roots >... | reverse complement strand
GATGTCGGATGTCGGATGTCGGATGTCGGATGTCGGATGTCGGATGTCGGATGTCGGATGTCGGATGTCGGATGTTCAAGCCGCGCAAGTTACGATTTTTGTGACAGGGTCGGTTAAAGGCCTGAAGGGCCGTCTTATACCAGCGAGGGGCGGAGCCCCTCACTGAAGGGGCGCAATATCAATAACCCCGGATGAAATCCGGGTGGGGACGCCAATAGCGATCATCAATGATATACCGTTGAACTGAGCGTAGCAAGGATGTTTCCCAATGAACTAATGCTGGTATCAAAAAAATCCGGTTTGTTTACACCGCGCAAATCAGCCATCGTCACATCAGCCGTCAGAGATTATTTGGAGGCGACCATGTAATAAAAAAAGGTTTGTCTATATCGAACAAATCAGCCATCATCACATCAGCCATCAGACATTGTTTTTTTCGTAGTATTCACTCATTATACCAAACAATTTTTCTTTTAGTCCCTCTACAGTATCGGTATCAGTAATTTTTACCGGTGGCAGGAAATGCATTTTCATGGGGTGTGGAAACAAAGAGAAAACAGGTTTTTCCGGCATTACTTTCCGGCTGTTAAATATCAGCGAAGGCATCAGGGGCTTACGGGTAGCAATGGCCAGCCTGAATGCGCCGTCATGAAAAGATTTTAATGGTTGGCTGGTCCTGTTACGCGTTCCCTCCGGGTAGATACACATGTGCAAACCCATGTTCAGGATGTTTTTCATGCTGATAAAACTTTCGCGGCGGCTGGCTTCGCTGTTCCTGTCTACCAGCACACTACCCATTTTATACAACATACCAAATACAGGCGTTTTGGCCAGTTCTGCTTTGGCAATGGTTTTGTTGCCACCGGGTATGCCGGGCGAGGAAACAGGTACATCAATAAATGCGTTGTGGTTGCATATAACAATATAATTTTCGCCGGGCGCAAAATTTTCTTTGCCTTTGATGCTGACGGGGCAACCAATTAACGGCATGTAAATCGCCATCCAGATACGGGCTATATAAACAAAATGGCGGGTTCTTACCGGCTCTGCCTGGTAATACACAATAATGAACGGGATCATAAAAATAAACATGGTAATAATAAACCAGATAAGACCCCATCCGGCCCAAATGCGCCCCAAAATATTTTTCATGGATCAAATGTATTGAAGAATGGCCGATGTCTGATTTTGAGATGGCTGATTTCTTTTGAAGCGATAAATAGTGTTTGCCCTGCAGGATGGGAGGCAGGTTGTGTATGCAACTACAGTTTCCAGTCAATAGGATCTATGCCATTGGCCGTCAGGTATTCATTGGTTTTTGAAAAATGATGACAACCAAAAAAGCCATTGAAAGCCGAAAAGGGCGATGGGTGCGCTGCTTTCAGGATGCAGTGTTTTGTTTCGTCTATCAGCACCTGTTTCTCCTGCGCAAACTTGCCCCACAATAAAAAAACGACATGTTCTTTCTGATCGGATATTTTCTTTATCACTGCATCTGTAAATTCGGCCCAGCCACATTTGGCATGGCTCATGGGCTCATTGGCACGAACGGTCAGGGAGGCATTTAATAAGAGCACGCCCTGCTCTGCCCAATGCGTAAGATTGCCATGATTGGGTATGGGTACCCCTGTATCGGTCTGCAGCTCCTTAAAAATATTGACCAGCGAAGGCGGGGCAGGCACCCCGTTTTGAACTGAGAAAGACAGGCCGTGCGCTTGTCCCTTACCGTGATAAGGGTCCTGGCCCAGCAACACCACTTTTACCTTATCGAAAGGCGTGGTATTAAAAGCATTAAATATCAGTGAACCTGGTGGAAAAATGGTTTTGCCAGCCATTTTTTCTGTGCGCAAAAAAGTTACTATCTGCAGGAAATAAGGCCGGCTAAATTCGTTTTTCAGTATTTCCTTCCACCCATCTTCTATTTTTACGTCCATTGCCATTGTTTGTATAAATGAAGATAGGAAGAAAATGAATCTGCAACAGGCTGCTACATTGAACATACCGGGTATTGTTAATGCGGATGCATACCTGGCAATTATTCGTATAATAGGCGATGTTCCCGAAACAGTCTTCAAGCGGGGTTTTAAATATTGGTGTGCCAGCCAGCCATCAATACCTTATCCACTTGCGAACATTTCTAAACCGAACCTGTTTAGCAGTTCAATTATTTTCATTAAAACAACCAACTATGAGCAAGATTACCGTAAAAGATGGTACCAAAATTTATTACAAGGATTGGGGAAAGGGACAGCCTATCGTGTTTCATCATGGATGGCCTTTATCTTCCGATGATTGGGATGCACAAATGATGTTTTTCTTAAAAGAGGGTTATAGGGTTATTGCTCATGACCGCAGGGGACATGGAAGATCTGCCCAAACTGCAAACGGTCATGATATGGATACCTATGCTGCGGATGTTGCGGAACTTACAAAAGCGCTGGATCTAAAAAATGCGGTGCATGTTGGTCACTCGACCGGTGGCGGTGAAGTAATTCGTTATGTAGCGCAACACGGCAAAGGCCGCGTTGCAAAAGCTGTGCTTATCAGTGCAGTTACCCCCATAATGGTGAAAACAGAAAACAACCCGGATGGTATCCCTATGTCTGTATTCGACGACATACGTGAGGGCACCGCGACAAAACGACCGCAGTTTTTCCAGGATTTTACGCTGCCGTTTTATGGGTTTAACCGGGAGGGAGCAAAAGTATCGCAGGGAATCCGGGATAATTGGTGGCGCCAGGGAATGATGGGCGCCATAAAAGCACATTATGATTGTATCAGGGCATTTTCCGAAACAGATTTTACGGAAGACCTTAAAAGCGCAGATGTACCTGTACTGGTTATGCATGGCGAGGATGATCAGATAGTGCCGTTTTCACTTACCGGTGCAAAAGCGGTAAAGCTGTTAAAAAACGGGAAGCTGATTTCATACCCTGGTTTTCCACATGGTATGCCCACTACCGAAGCCGCAACCATCAATGCAGATCTGCTGGCTTTTATTAAATCCTGACGAACAAGCGAAATCTTCAATACATAGCGCAAATTAAAAAAGCTGTCATCGTTTTCGGTAGACAGCTTTTTTAATCGTCCACGCCGTTGTTGGTGAAAAACACCAACAACTGATGCAGCCTTACCTGGCTTTTTTATTGGCAATAAGCATTACCTGCACAGGCCCCAGCAGACCCGAGGGCCTTAAAAGACTATCTGCGCCGGGCATATCATATTTCATAACATTTGTTTTAGTGAGCCTTTTTTCCGGTGGCAGTTTGGCATCGCCAATGAGGCGGTTGGGCCAGAGGTTGACCACTTCCACTTCCAGCTGGTTATTTCCCGGTTTTATATAACTGCTGATGTTGAACTGAAAGGGAGCATTCCATTTAACCGGCATTTGATGGCCATTGATTTTTATGGACGCCATTTCCAGTACATTGCCCAGGTCGAGTATGGCTTTTGTATTTTTAAGATTGTTCTCCTTTACAAAAAAGTTCTTTGTATAAACCCCTTTCCCGGAATGATACTTAATACCGCTGTCATTAAAAACCGTCCATGATTGCAGCGAATCGGTTTGTATATGCAAGGGGCCACCCCAACTGGTATCAAAAGCAATATCCCATTTGCCTGTAAGCGGTATGGCTACGGAAGGGGCGGCAAGTGCTGTTTGGCTCATTTTGCCATCAGACCATGTAAGCGTATAATTGCCGGGTTGATACAGTGTAGCGGATGTTCCGGCATCTTCTTTACTAACGTCTATACATGGTTGATCAATCTCTTTAAATGCATTGCCCGGGAAAAAAGATTGGCCGTCTTTTTCAATTTTTACAATATGCACCGGTGCAGTTGCTTTTTTGAATACAATAAATTTGGAATCTTCCGGTCCAAAATTCAGGGGGATGATGGTTTGATTGTTTTCTTCGCGGTATACCATTATTTCTTTGCTTTCCCCGGTTAGGGGGTCCCATAGTTCGGGCACCATTCCGCTGACCCTGAATTTGCATTCCACCTGTTCATACCGGTCGGGCAAGCTGGTTAAATAACGAAATTCAAAATCGTTGATTCCTTTCCGGCTGAAACGGTTCACCACAAAATAAATATCCATTCCTTTGCCGGTACGGTGTATGTAGTCAAGCGCCGTATTCTCATTGTTGCCCCTGTATTCAAAATCTGGCTGCACATTCATTTCGGCCAGTACGGTGTTCAAGTCTTTGCCATAAATTACTTTGCCTTTTCCGTATTTGTTTTCTTTTATGTTTATACCGTCGATGGCCCCCCACATGCGCGAAGCAATCGCCTTAACGGCTGCATCATTTTCCGGAAAATTAGTGAGGCCGGTGGCTTTTACCGGGCGCGGTGCAATAATGGTTATGCCCTCTTTCACCAGTAAATCAATCTTGCGCAATACATCAATATCTATGGCTGTTTCATCGGGAAGCACCAGTAAACGATAGCTCATGCCATCGGGAAAAAATATTGTATTGTTTTTTACCGATAAGGTCTTGATCGCATCTTTTGAACATTTATCCCAGTCGTGACCAAATTTCAGATCGCTTATTTCTTCTTTAAGAAATACAAAATTGGGAACATCGTCTCCATAATAATACAATACATCCGCGGTAAACAATCCCCTGGAAAGCATATAACTGCACCTGTTCAGGTAACTGATAAAATCGCCGGCCTGTTTCCACCAGGTAACATTTGGGTTAAGGTGGGTACCGGCAAAGTATTCGTTGCCGGGCAGTCCAAATTCTTTAGGCGATGAAGTAAACGTATGCCATACAATCCTGTTTACGCCAGAGCAGAAAACGCGATCAATATTGCTTTTTAAATCTTTTGGCGCCCGTTCCCATTGCGGCCCGATGGAGGTAGGCCCTTCGGCGGCAACAAATTTTTTGCCGTTTGTATGCGCAACACAGGCGCTTTGTTTAACGGCCAGCCGCTCGGCATCTTTTATTCTGTGTGTGTTTGAAGTGGCCCAAAATTCTCCCTGCGGAAAATCGCTGATGGCCATTACTTTCAATGCGTCTACAGGAGCAGAGTGGGGGCCGCCCGACTCGGGATGGATGCCCAGTCCGTGTTGGTGTGCCAGGTCGCTCATCAGCTGGTAATGATATGCAGCAATACAATCGCCTATTGTTTGCCGGTAGTCGTGCAGAAACCTGTCCGACTGGTCCGCTGATTCAACAATCCTTCCCGCAAGTACCGGCAGGTAGGGAAACATATCATAGCCGCGGAATTTTTTAAAGGCAGCAGCAAAATTATTGGTCCACCCCACATTGCCCATTTCCCAGCTGTCTGTTTGCAGAAAGTGTAAACTATTTCCTGCCGACTGCGCGGTGTTTATCAACGGCAATATCACATCTGCACTGAATTTTTTAAAGGCTTCAGGGTTTAAATGGTCCAACGAGAGGCCGCTCCAACCATCACTGTTGGTGGATGTAACGGCGCCTGTGCAGGTCCATCCATACCTGATGATGGTCCATTTTCCTGCGGGCGCCTCCCATGTCAGCATGCCGTCTTTGCATTTATCTGTAAGATCAATAATGGTTGATTTTTTAACATCCTGCACCTGTTGGGTGGCCGTTTCAGGATATTCTTCCCGTAGTTTAGACAAGGGATATATTCCTTTAAACCCAAAGCCCTCATTAAAAGATTTTATTCCCCAGTTTTTTATGGCTTTGTCTTTTATTGCAACGCCGGTATCGGCCCGGAATGCCTGCACAATGATATCCTGGTAGGCCAGGTTTGTTGGCGGCTGTGTAAGCCGGCATTGAATTTTTTTTCCGCCATCAACTACCGTATCTGTATAAACGATTTTTTTTAATGCCAGTTCGGGCGTTATGGTGGGCCCACCGGGATTCCATCCGCTTTGCACATTAACGCTTAGCTCAATGCCCAGTCTTTGCGCTTCTTTGATGGCAAATTTGTAGAGTTCCATCCAGGCGGGGCTCATAAAAACCGGGCCTGCTGCCGTTTTTTTGGCTACGGCATAATTAGAACTGCCGGCATCCACAATAGAAGCGCCGCCATAGCCATTTGCTTTCATCTGTTCCAGGTCTCTGGTAATGGATGCTTTGGTAGCCATACTGTTCAGCCACCACCAGTAACACCTTAAGCGTGATTCGGTAGGCGGTGTCGCAAAATCTTTTTGCAGCCTGTTGTAATTAAGCGTGTCGGAAGTATGTAATGAGTAGTTTATTTTTTGGGCTGAAACCTGCAGGCCGCAGGACAAACCAATTATAATGAACGCTGACTTAAACATAGTGGTGTAATTATTTTTGCCCGTTGGAAACAATCCTGGAAGAATACGGAGATTATTGAATTGTTCCACCGGAACAATTTATGGGAAAAACAGCAGCATAGTATGATTAATAAGCTTATAAACGAATAAAGAAGTTAAAAACAACAGGAACACCTTTTACTGGTGTCCCTGTTGTGCTATATAATAGTTGGATTGGTTTACCAGCCGGGGTTCTGGGCCAGTTTAACATCTTTGTTTGCATCAATTACCAGCTGCGGTATCGGCCACAGGTTGTATTGAAAGGTTAATGTGGCTTGTGCTTCCGGCCAGAATGCATATTTTTTTATGCGATCAACGGCAATGGTGCCACCCATACGCAGCAAGGTATTCCAGCGGCATTCTTCATACACCAGTTCCCTGGCACGTTCATCGAGTATGGTATTGAAATTATCGTCCATATCGCCGGCGGTAACCAGGTAACTGCAATTGGCGCGGCTGCGCAGCAAATTTACATCGGCTGCAGCCCCGGCTTTATCGCCACTGCGTTGTTTGGCTTCTGCACGCAGTAAAATGGTTTCGGGCAGGCGTATAAAATAATCGTCGCGGAATAAATTGCTCAGGTTCTCGCCATCTGCAATACCCGTGTATTTGTCGGTGGCAATTTTGCACGATACGGGGTAGTCGAGGCTTTGATCATCTTTGGTATCATACAATACAGACCAGGGTACAGGCTGGTTGTAGTAAGCAGAGGTAGGCACGTTGCCCAAAAATATCCTGCGGAAAACGATATCCGTATTTCTCATATCGTTGGCATAGTTGCCGGTGTATATACCATCGCGGGTATATAGGGTAGGCGTTACCTGGGAGATGCCGCGTCCACCCACATCTGCGCCTGTTCCGGCCAGGTTAGCGGGCGATCCATTGCGGAATACAGGGCCATAAATACGTGAATAGGGAAGTTTTGATCTTGCATCTTCCGTTCTGTAGGCTGCATAGTCAATCTGCAATGCCCAGATGCATTCCTTGTTGCCATCCTGGTAGTTCACGTTGTTTTCCTGGAACAAATCCCAGTAAACATTGCCCTGTGCTTCTGTTTTGCGCGCGCCATAGCGGGCTTTCATTAAAGAAAAAGTACCGCCATCAATTACTTTATTTCCATAGGCAATTGACTGCGTAAATGCTGCAGCAGCACCTGATGCATTGCCATCGGCTGCCAGTTGTGTACCCAGCGCCAGGTATAGTTCACACAGGTTGTGCTGGCAGGCTCCTTTTACAAGGCGTCCGCCCACAGCGGTTACATCGGGCAAATCGTTTTCAATGGCCAGCATTTCGTTGATTGCAAACTGGTAGGTTTCTGCTCTTGTAGCACGTTTATAATCGTAACGGGCCACTTTTGCAATATCGGTTACAAGGGGCACACCGCCAAATAGCTCGCCCAGGTTCCTGTACGCAAATGCCCTGAAAAACCTGGCCTGGGCGACTGTATACGCTTTTTCTGATGCCGATGACCAACTAATAGCGGGAAGATCTGCGCTGTAAATAGCCAGGTTAGCTTTTGCGATAATCTGGTACCATGCGCTGAATATGCTGTAAAAATTAGCATTATTGGCATTAATGAGCCCATAGTTATTGAATGTATTACCCCGCCTGATGCTGGGCACATCGAACATATCAGTACCATTACCACGAAAAACAAAAGTCCAGTTCTGTTCTGTTGGGTTTGCCCACATATCCCTTAATTGGGAATAGATGGCTACTACTGCCTGGTCTATTTGGGCTGAAGTAGAAAAAATATTATCAACCGTATAAAATGTTTCCGGCGTGGTCTGTAAAAATTTATCATCTACTTTTTTACAACCCGGTGCACTCAGCAGCAGCAGAACAAAAAAATAAATGTTTATTTTATTTATAGTTTGTTTCATGTCAATTTGTTTAATAGCTTAAAAACTAAAATTAGCACCCAATGAATAACTTGTTGCCACAGGAAAAATATTCGATTGCACGGTGGTGCCGGTTTCCGGGTCGCCGCCCACCCATTTTGTAAATGTTGCAAGGTTCCTGGCAGATGCAAAAACTTTTACTCCATTTATATGATTGTTTTTCAGCCATTCTGAATTAATGGAATAAGAAACTGAAAGGTCCTGGATCCGTACAAATCCCTGCGATTGCAGGCCAAGAAAACGGCTATCACCTGAGAAATACGCTGAGGGATACACGTTACTTGCATTATCAGGTGTCCAGTAAGGTTTGGAGATGGTATTGTCGTTAAACCGGCCGGTACCGGAAGTCATATACGCAGAAGTATTACTTCTCTGATAATAACCATTGCCGCCGAATATGCCAGATACCATAATATACAGTTCCAGGTTTTTATAGCGTACCGTATTGGCAAGGCTTAAGCGGAAATTTTCTTTGTTGTACCCTAAAACCGTTCTGTCATTGGCATCAATTTTACCGTCTTTATTCAGGTCGATGTATTTGGGGGCGCCTGGGGCTGCACCTGTCATTGTAATGTATGCAGCGTCGCCTGTCTGCACAATTCCATCCTGTTTATACCCATAAATGGCACTTAATGATTTACCAATAAAAAAGTTGTTGGCAATATCATCATCTTCTTTGCCATCGGCGTTTTTATCTTCGCGGTAAAGATGCACTAACTTATTCTGGTTTTTCCAATAGCTAAGCGTAGATGACCAGCTCAGATCCTTCCGTTGAATATTTACTGTTCTTACCGTAAGTTCAAATCCTTTGTTATCTACCTCTCCCAAAGATGACAATTGCGTAGCAAAACCTGTCATAATGGGGATAGTGCGAAGAAATATCTGGTCAGTAGTTTTCGTGAAATAATAATTCATGTCAACAAAAAGACGATTCTTTAACCAGTTAGATTCAAAGCCAATATTGGTAGCGGTGGTTTTTTCCCAACCAAGACTTGCATTACCCAATGTGTTTTGTACCAGTCCATAGCTGATAGTACCCTGGGCATTGGAAAATTCATACCTCGCATCGCCGGCAGCGCCATTTAGTACCTGTGATAAGGTGGCATAAGGACTCAGCCCCTGGTTGCCATTTTGCCCCCATGAAACACTTAACTTCAAATTATTCAGTGGTTCAAAATTTTTCAGGAATGATTCGCCTGAGATTCTCCATGCTGCACCTATTGCCGCGAAATTTGCATACCGTTTATCGGCACCAAAAACAGAAGCGCCGTCACGGCGGAAAGAGCCCGTTAAATAATACTTGTCGTTGTAAGAATAGTTAAGACGGGCCAGGTAGCCAACATTCGATCTTTCACTATTGTCAAGTATTACTTTCTGAACGGTAGCTTTTGACAATCCATATATACCCAGCGTAGTATTGCCATTGGCGGCAAAATTACTGCCGGTAGCATTGATGTCTTCATATTTCAGGTGATCCCTTGTTGCAACCGCCGTTGCGATAATTTTGTGTTTGCCAAAACTGTTCTCGTAGGTAAGTATATTATCGAATACATAGCTGTTGGTAGACCTGTTATCGAGGTTTCCATTTGCATTAGACAATAAACTCTGAACAGTAGCGGGATCGTACCTGCCAGCTATGCCGGCCCCTTCTTTAATATAATAAGTCTCATAAGTAAAATTGCCGCTCTCGTGCTTTTCAAAATTGGAGAGCAGGTTTGCCTTGTAGGTTAACCCTTTTATCCAGGGAATGCTAACTATTGCATAAGTATTTAACCGGAAGACATTGTAAACATCAATATTTTTAATAGTGCCGTCATTAACCCCCCATAACGGATTGATGGCTGATTGCGTGTAAGGATATTTTTCCAGGTCTCCCAGCGAATCACGGTATAGCACCCCGTATGGGGACATAAATTCTGCCTGCTGAACGCTGGCTGCATTGCCGGAGTAATCCCTTCTTGAGTAACCTGCATCAATACCCGCTTCGAGCCAGGAAGTAACTTTTGTATTAAGTTTACTGAATACAGATATATGGTTAAATTTATCACCCACTACAAGTCCCTTGCTGTTATTATAGGACGCAGATAAATAATAGCTGGTATTTGGGGTAGCGCCCGAAACGGATCCATAATAATCTTGCGTAACACCTGTTTGTATTACTTTATCCAGCCACACTGTTTCCCTGCCTGCGTTCAAATTGGCCAATTCGCCGGCCTGCAGCCAATTGGTACTACCTGGAACATATTTGTTCCGGGCGTTTACTACATCAATCCATTCTTTGCCTTTCAACATTACCGGCCTGTTATTCCATTCCTGGATGCCTGCACCTGTTTTAAAAGAAATCACCGGCTTTCCTATTTTTCCTTTTTTGGTAGTAATGGCAATAATCCCATTGGCAGACCGGGAGCCATAAGCTGCGGCAGAAACAGCATCTTTTAAAACATCATAACTGGCAATATCTCCCGGGGCGATATCACTGACAGACCCCAGGTAAATAACCCCATCCAGTAAAATAAGCGGGTCATTTGAACCACTGATGGATCGCTGACCCCGAACCAGTACCGAAGGCTGGCCGCCTGCCGAATTAACTGCGCCGATATTTAATCCGGGTACATTACCTTTAAGCGCCTCCAGTGCATTCATATTTGGCATAAGAGCGAGGGGCGAATTCTCCAGTTTAACCGAAGAAACAGCACCGGTGAAATCCTTTCTTCTGGTAGTACCATATCCAATAACTACCACATCACTCAAATCTTTGGTATCTTCTTTCAGTTGTATGGGTATATTGCTCCGGCCATTAACCGGTACTTCCTGGGCAGAGAAGCCAACATAACTGATAACAAGAACAGCATTCGTGTTTACTACATTCAGTGAGAAAGAACCATCTTCTTTTGTTATTGTACCGTTGTTGGTCCCTTTTTCCATTACGCTTACATTGGCTATTGGCTGGTTGGCGGCATTGACCACCTTACCCGTTATTACCACAAAGGGGGCTTCATTTTCTTTTCCCTGTTCGGATATAACAATGAGATCATTGCCGATAATCTTAAATGACAGCAGCGTGTTTTCAAGTAATTTTTTCATTACTTCGGCCGCGGGTTTGTCCTGCACACTGATATTTATCTTCTGGTCAGCAGGCAGCACGCCATCATTGTAGAGAAAACGGAAAGATGTTTGTTTTTCAATAGTCTTAAATGCTTTTTTTAACGAAGCGTTTTCCAGTTTAAGTGTAATATTTTCCTGGGCCAGCCCGTTATTGGCATACGATTGCATGGAAAATACACAAATAAGCAAAACAATCATTTTCATTATAAGCAGGCATTTGGTTACTGAAGTAGCTGCGCAGTCATGCGCCCTACATCCAATTTTTTTCATAACTTAGTATTTGAAGTGTTAAAGGATGAAAAGGCCTCCGCCCGGAGACTTTTTAAATTTCTGAATTTAACCCGCGGAGAATGGTGCAAACATTCTCCGTTTTGTTTTGATGGCGTTTAAGTTAGTTTTTTCATTTGCAGTGTTTAGGTTATCAATCGTTTTTATAGTCAGTTGGTTTGTACTTGTTTATTACCATATCGTCACCACCCCGTCTTTAAGCTGGTACTGAAAATGCGCTGAGAATTGCAGCCCTTCCAGCACCTCATCCAGTGTTTTATTTTCAAACGTTACTGTATAGGTATTTGCACTGAGCTTTTTATTTTTTACCACGATTTCTACATTGTACCAGCGTTCTATTTCAGCAATCATATTATCAAAAGGGGTTTCATCAAAGGCCAGTTTGTTTTTTACCCACATGGTTTCATATACTTCCTGGTCTTTTTTATCAACATGCACATTGCTTACAATCATGGCCTCGTGGTTGGTTGTTTTAACCGCGTCGCCGGCCGTATTTTTGTTTGATTCGGCCACTGCATCCCCAATCAATACTTTTTCATTGGGTTTAAGGATTACTTTTTTATCGGGCTGTGCATTCAGCGTAACTTCTACTGAACCGCGTATCAGTGCAGTTTCTGTGGTTTTATCTGCCGGATAGGAACGCACATTGAAAGCCGTACCCAATACTTTTATCTGTACGGTGCGGGTATGAATGATAAATGGCCTTGACTTATCTTTTACCACATCAAAATAAGCCTCGCCGCTAAGACTTACTTCCCGGTTTTTACCGCTGAAATCGCCCTTGTATTCAAGTTTACTGTCTGCATTTAACCACACCTGTGTGCCATCGGGCAATTCTATTTTTGATTTTGAACCGGGTTTGGTGCTGACCGTGTTGCCGGCTATTTTGGGCGAACTACCCGGTTCATTACCGGGGCGCATCTGAAAAAAAATAAGAATAAGTGCTGCAGCTATGCCCCCACCGATCCAGAACCACCGGTAGCCCAGCCGCCGCCGGTTATTTATCGCAATGGCATTTTCCGGCGCATTTTCATCGTCATACTGCAATACCGGCGCACCAAGATGATTGCTCAAACGCTGCAGGTGCCTGTCGAAGCTCATTGACTTGTTCAGTTCACCGGTAACCCGCATATTGTGCGCCGCCCAGATCTGCTGCATTACAGCAATCCTGGCATTTGCCTGCGGATCATGCTGTTTCAGCATTTCCAGTTCTGCTAATTCTGAGGGTGTGGCTTCACCGGAAAGCTGTAAACTCACCAGCAGCCATAGTTTTTCGTCTGTCATAAAATTGCTGTTCGTTAAGACAATAGAAGTAAGAAGAAAGTACCAAAGCCATTAAAAAAATATCAATTATTTTTTAGCCAGGTATTTTAAGAGGCGGAGCGTCTGCCGGTAAACTGTGTTGATTGAAGCCATGCGGGGATAAGCGCTGCAATTTTGCGGGTGGCAATAAAAACCTGGTTGCGTACGGTTAAGACCGAAATGCCCAGTATTTCAGCCGCTTCTTTGTATGACATGCCGTCTTCTTTTACCAGTTGAAACACCATACGGCACTGCGGTGGAAGTTCCCTGATGCATTGTTGTATTTTGTCTACGGTGTCTGCAGAAATGCATAACTCTTCCGGGCTGCCCAGGCTCACTGCAGGTTCAATATCCATTTCCTCCAGGCGGATAACCGGGTTTTTGAAATTCCTGGCAATATAATTAAGGCAAAAATTTTTTGCGATGGTGTACAGATAAACCTTCAGGTTTTCTATTTCGGGCAACTTATTTCTTACCTGCCACAGCTTTATGAAAACGTCTGAAACAATTTCTTCCGCCTGGTCCTGCGATTTTACAAATGAAAAACAGAAACCGGTCAATGCTGGCGATAACAACAGGTAAAGCGATTCATACGCCTTCATGTCCTCGTACAGGGCAATTTTTTGCTGTAATATTTTAATATTGTCGTTTGTATGCAAAATGTCAACCGATAGATAACAAAAATAACATTCTGAAAAGATACATCCGATAAAATAAAAAAACAATACATTCCGCAAAATGACCGGCAATGCGTTTAGCCGGTTAAACAACAACCTGCTTTGGGAAAGCAGGTTGTTGTTTAATGAAGCACCAGGGGATTGAGCAACCCTGATGCTTCTTTATCTCTTTTTTTTAATTAATTAATGATTAGTTGCAGTGTTGCCGGACCATTCAGATGGGTGCTTACATAAATAATGTATAAACCCGGGCGCAGATCGGAGGTTTTTATTGCTACCCTGTTTACACCCTTACGCAGATCTACCTGCTGGCTGGTCATTTTATTACCGGTAACGCTTACAATCTGAACGGTGGCCTTTTCCTCCTCATCACTGTTTATGAGCAGGGTAGTATTTTGACCGCTTAATACCGGGTTGGGATAAATACCCGTGGTTTGAATTACCCCGTCTTTTATATTCAAAAACGCGTCTAAAAATTCAAGGTGCGGTTTGGGATGAATGCCTTTATCGTCCTTATCGCTTGCCGCAGCCGGATACAGCTGATGCATTGGAATGATTTCTTTCTGCGTTGAAGGCCCCGACCAAAAGAGTTTGGCGATAGCATTGCCTTTCTTGTCATAATATTCCATTTGTATGGTATACTTTACGCCGGCCACAAGAGTAATCCTGCCACTGGTTTCTTTAAAGAAACGATGACCCTTCCAGCTATCGCCCAGCAGTTGCCCATTTACCCATAGCCTTGCACCATCATCTGCATCTGTGTAAAAAGTATATGTTTCTGAGTAGAGTGGTTGTACCCATCCGGTCCAGCGTACTGAAAATTCTTTGTGGCCAACCAGCGGCGAAGGGGAACCTGATCCCCAGTTGAAGTTGACAGTTGGGTCAATTCTTGAGAAGACAATTTTTCCATCCATATGGGAGTTCTTATAATAGTCTCCTCTGAGCCCTGTGCCCTTACCCGGATCTGTAACCGAAGAACTGGTGGTAGTAAAATAGGTTTTATTGGAAATACAACCTGTTGCCCGTCCGCTGCCATTGCCCGGCACTATATACCAGCTATAGGTGGTGCCGTTTGCCAGGCCGCTTGCCAGGTAACTGTTGGTAGTTGTATGGGCAATTGCTTTATCAGGCACAGTTGGCCCTGTCCACAGGTACACGTCATAAGAATTGGCTTTGGCTACAGAGGCCCAGTTCAGGGAAGCGCTGTTCTGTGCTGCTATAACAGCGCCGTTGGAAGGGTTTATATTTACTGCGCAAGCAGGTAAGGGTGTGTCTGTAGCAGCGGTAGTGAATACGGTGGTGCCGGCAGCACTGCATCCTGTTGCTGCACCGATGGCATTTCTGGGTATAATATACCAGTTATATAATGTGCCTGCTGCAAGACCCTTTGCATTATAGCTGGTGCCGCCCACATTGGCCACGGGTTTTTGCGGGCTTGTTGCACCTGTCCAAAGGTATACGTCATAAGTGGTGGCGGTGGGCGAGGACGGCCACGACAATGTTGCTGTTGTTTGGGTGCTGAGCGTTGCGCCGTTTGCAGGCGCTGTATTGGTAACGCAGGCGGGGTAAAGCGAGGCAGGTAAACGTTTAAAACAAATTTCGTCAATGGCAAAATCATTGCCGGCTGTAACAACCGCCCGGTTAATGATACCGATGGTGGCAGAAACCGCATTGCCCGAATTCCAGGTATAGGTGAATTTCTTCCAGCTGGCATTGCCGGTGCCGGTAACAGCAGCGGCGCCGCTTATCAGGGCCGTACCGTTTATAACAGGTGCCAGTTGAGCCGGATTGGTTCCGTTTTGGTTTCCTGCATAAAAACTATATTCATAATTGGTATTGGGTGTAACGGGCATTGATCCGGAACGGGCCCATACCATATCGCCCGCACTATACGTACAACCGCTGCCGTTGCTGGTAAAGCTGGCCAGGAAACGATTGCCCTGTACACCGGTAGCATCTTGCGTAAATTGGTCGGTACCCGATGTCATGATACCGTTCTGACAGGTAAAATTGCTGCGTGAATACGGCGCCGCAGAAACATAGGCGTTATCGTTTGTAAAATGTTCTGCAAACAGTGTATCGGTTGCACAGGCTTTGGTGCTTATTACAACGGGCCTGGGCGACCAGGCAGACCATGCACCACCTGCCACCCGCATAAACCTTACCCTGTACTGGCCTGCCTGTGTTGCCGTGTATTCATTGCCGTTAGCACCTGGAATGGTAACGCCATTTTGTTGCCATTCATAGGCATAAAAGCCCTGTGTAATACCCATGCGTGCAGACACCGGTGCCCCGTTGCAGAACTGCTGGTTTTGAAAATAGACCAGCGGTTGCGCTTTATGGGCATTGGCCCAGTATACATCGGTAAGATAAGCGCCCGCCGGATTCTTAAGCGTCCACATATCCGTCCAGGTATTATGGCTGCTATTGGCAAAATAGGTTTGGTAAATGTCGGCGCCGGCGTTTCGCACACCGGTATAAAATCCCTGCATGCTGGCCGGATCGGGATTGACATCTGTACCACCGTTGGCAACCCACACCGGTACATGTACCCAATTATTCACCGTGTTGGTTAATGCGGCTACCTGCACAGGCGATGCCTGTATTGAAACGGCCACGCGCTGCGGATACAGGCTGGTATAGGATAGCCCGCCAAAACCACCAGCAGATAAACCCATAGCAATAACCCTGTCGGGATCGGTATTGTTATATTTTTGCAGGGTATCCAGCACACTGTTAATACGACTGAAGTGATAATCATTCCAGCCGATAGCCGGTTCCTGCGGAAAAAGCAGAAAACCATTCCATTCGCCGTTGTTGATGCGTTGTTCAAAAAGCTGTGCGCCCCATACCAGTTGCATTTCATTATCGTACACACCACCAATTTCTCCACCACCGTGAAAGAAAACGATCACCGGGTACTTGCCGGGGTTAGCAGGGTTATAGTTGTTGGGAAAACGCAGGCGAAACTGCATGCCGTTCCATATATAACATTTAAAATTATTGGTAGGCCAGTGCATCTTTGAGCTTCTTACCCATTTGGACATTATAAAATTGGGGGGAACACCGGGATTGCTGGCAGTGCCTGCCGGCGAAGAACCGTCGTAGGTAATAAGCGTATCACTGGGATCGAAAACATTTTGGGCGCTGAGAAAACTGGCGGTACAGACCAGCGCTACTACACAAAACAGTTGCTTTAGCATTTGAATTCAATTAGAGCCAGGAAATGCGATAAATATTTTGGAAACGGGAATTTCAATAAGATTGGAAATACGCGCGCAAACTACGTAAATGGTTATAAAATTACAGCAATAATAAGGCCATTCCGTATAATGAATTCGCAGGTAAGAAGATTTATTATTACAGGCAATATGCAGAATCAAAGATGAGCAGGATCACATGTATGCAATAGTAAATTACATAGTATTTTTACGATTGTGTTCATTGTCATTATTGCAGCAGGCCTGGGGCAATCATTTATTATTTTAATTACAATACCGTTTCGTTAAGACGCGAAGCCCGCGCTCTCTGTGTCTGCCTTTGTTATCTCCCCGGGAATTGTTCTTACTATTGAGTCCCGGGCAAACAATGATGAATCCTATGTGATATACAGTGTTATTGTGTCTCCGTGGTGAAGTTTACGCCGAAGACGCATATTAATTGGGCAAATTATTCAACATATACAATGGAATGCAGAAGTTATTGGGTATGGACAGCCTTGAAGATGGTTAATTATTTTAACGGATCATACTGGCAGGCATCACTTTAGTCACTGTCAGGCAATTGTTTTACAGTGGCACAATAATCGCACAACAGCCATTGAATATATTGATAAACTAAAATTAGAACAATGAAAAAAATAATCATCGCAGCATTCAGTTGTTTATTTGCCGCAGCAGCCATGGCACAAACACCCGAGGCAACAAAGAAAGCAGAAATGAAAGATTTAAAAAAAGACGTACAGCATAAAAAAGAAGAAAAAAAAGAAATGGGTCACGATCTTAGCCACGCAAAAGTAAAAAAAGCACTGGATGACCGTAAGGAAGTAAGGGCCGAAAAAAGGGATATTAAGGCAGATGAAAAGCAACTGGAAAAACAGGGTGTACATCATCCCGTTGCCAAAGTAAAACATAAGATAAAAGCTGAAAAGGAAGAAAAGAAAGCAAAATATTAAAATGTAAAAAAAATCCTGTCATTAGGCAGGATTTTTTGTTTTCTTTAGCAGCGTTTTTTTTAAAGCCGGTATAGCGTATATGCATCACCGTTAAAACATGCCCCGTCTTTAACGTGAGTCGTCAGTCGTGAGACGTGAGTCCTTGCATCGATTGGATCTCACTGCTGAAAAGCACTATCCAAGCTTGTGGGGGAATAGCAGCGATTTGCAGATTTTGTAAAATCAGTCTATGCGTCTTCATCTGCGGCGAAGAATTATTGATTAATAGTTGCAGGGCTAAAGCCATCACCAAACCCCTGGATTCGCAGATTTGTAAAATTAATTGGTGCATCTGCGGCGATCATTGATCGATAGGTTTAGGACAAAAGCCATCATCATACCCCGGAGCAGCATCGTGCATTAAATTCTACAGTTATAGAAAGCGGCAGGAAAATAATTGCAATGTTTTTGTTGGATTCTTTCTTTGCAAACAGGAAGCAGCGTAAATAAGTGTTTAAAAAATCTGGCTTTTAATTTGATTTTAAGAGTATACGGCAAATTTAGTTTGCATGGTTTTTCATAGGATATTGGATTATAACCGGCCCGGATTTCCATCCGGGCCTCTCATTTCCGGGAAGTAGATGCAAAAAACAGCGCCTTTCCCGGGGTCTCCTTCAGCCGTAATAGATCCGCCATGGTTATCCGCAATTTTTTTTGCAATGGCCAAACCGATACCCGAACCCGGGTATTCACTTTTGCCATGCAACCGGTGAAAAATATCAAATATTTTTTCTGCCGACCCATTGTCGAAACCAATGCCGCTGTCGGAGAACATTATTTTCCAAAACCCCGGCAATTCACCGTCTCCGGTCTTTGTTCGCTGCGCCTGTATATTTATTACCGGCACTTCATCTTTCTTGCTGTATTTAAGTGCATTGCTGATAAGGTTGGAAAATAACTGTTCCAGCTGGAACAAGTTGCCTTTTATTACCGGCAAATTACCAGCATTGATAACCGCCGATTTTTCTTTTATGGATTCGTGCAATTGTTTTAGCACTTCGCCCAGTACCAGGTTTAAGTCTGCTGAACCGGCCTTCTGTATGCCTGCGCCGGCTGCTGCATAGCCCAGTAAATCTTCTATAAGCGACTGCATGCGGGCCGCCGCGTCTTTTATACGCCGGAAATAATCTTTTGCCGTAGCTGACAGCGCCTCTCCTTCCTTATCAATAATCAGCTGGCTGAAAGATTGGATCTTGCGGAGCGGTTCCTGTAAATCGTGCGAGGCTACATAACTAAATGAAGCGATCTCCTCGTTGTTTCGCTGCAGCGCACGATTTTTTTCAAGAAAAAGTTCATTCAGCCCGGTTAATTCGGTATTACGCGCCCTGAGTTCTTTTTTCAGTGCAGCCTGCCTGATGGTTTGGCGGCGAAGCCGGATAAACAGCAGGGTAAAAATAATGATAACCACCAGCGAAAAAAGAAGGCTGATAACAGGCGTCAGCACGGCATCGTCATTTTTTGTAATGGTATTTTTTGCGGTCAATGCAGCCTGCAGGGTGGTGAGCTGGTTTGTTTTTTCATACAACAAACCCATTAGTTGTTTGCCACTGTCGAGCGAGCTTCTCAGGAATGCGGTTGATTGGGCGCCGTCTTTGTACAGTTCAAGGTTATAATTCAGCAATTGCAAACGGCGCTTCAAAATGGTGTGGAGTGTGGCAATTGAATTGCCCAGTGTACTGTCCGTTTCCCGGGTGGCCAGGCTTTGTACACTGGAAATAGCTTCGTTTTCTGCATCGTGCAGGGAATGTAAAAAACTGCTGTCGCGGGTAAGAAGAAAACCCCGTTGCGAAGATTCTGCCCGTGTAATGGCCGCCAGCATTTTTGCAGTTTCCAGTTCGCGCAGGTGCGTGCGGATAAGCTGTTCGGCAGAGGCATTCATGCGTATGATGCGCTGGTACGATAAAACAGAGAAAAACGCCAGCAATACCAGCAAGGGGATAAAATAATAGTTGTTAAAAACACTGCCCGAAGCTGACTGTGCTTTTAATTTCATGATTTCGCAGTTTCAAAGTTGATGATAAAACTGGTGCCCAGCCCCGGCTTTGATTTTACCTCTATCAGCGCACCATGCGATCGTAAAATATTCAGTACTGAAGCAAGACCAAGTCCCATTCCATTGTTTTTTGATGTGTAGTAGGGATCAAATATCCGGTTCAGCTCGTCTTCTTTTATTCCATGACCGTTGTCTATGATCAGTATCCTGTAACCGGTGAAATCGGGTTCCATTATTATTTCAAGCAGACCCGAGTCTTCGGGTATTGCTTCCACCGCATTGATAATAATATTCAGAAACGCAATTTTGAGTTTTACAGCGTCTGCCATTATCCAGGCCGCGTCCGGCATGTAGTTTTTTTTGAGCTGAATGCGCTTCAGGATTATCCGGTCCGACGCAGCCTGTAAACTATCATCTATCACCGACTGCAGTGCAATCCTTTCTTTCTTAATCTCGGACGATCTTGAAGCATCCATCAATTCTGTTATAATATTATTGATCCGGCTGCTGTTGCGGCTGATGATTTGCAGAAGGGTTTGTTGGGCAGAATCGTGACTGTCCATTCCAAGATGCTCGGCAGCCAGCAGGATATTGTTCAACGGGTTGCGCACCTCGTGGGCCAGCATGCGTACCAACCGTTCGGCGGCTTTAAACTTTTCTGTCTGCAGCGTTATTTTCTCGGCTTTTTTCAAACCGCTGATATCGTGTATAATTCCCTGCAGGTAACTGTTACCACCGGCGTCTTTTTCGCGGGTAACGGATAAAACGGTGGGTATGATTTCCCCGTTTTTAGCAACAAGGTTTATTTCCCTGTCAAGGAAAACCTCGTTTTCATGTATTTCCTTTTCAATGGAAAGGGGATCGGCGCCCGAAGCTATCAGGTCCTTAAAATTCATATTCAGCAATTCTTCCCTGCTGTAACCCAGCAGTTCGCTGCCAACCCTGTTTATTTCTATGAAATTAAAATTGATACCGGCTACAAAAACACAGTCTTTCGATTTTTCGAAAATGGCCCGGTATTTCTGCTCATTGGCCCTTAGCTCCCTGGCTGCTGCGTACCTGGCCATTGCGTACCGGATACATCTTTCCAGTTTCTCCGGGTTAAGTTCTGATTTAATAAGATAATCCACTGCCCCGGCGCGCATGGCCTGCAGGTCAATTTCTCGGTTTCCCTTGCCCGTTAGTAAAACAATAGGTTGTTCACATTCTTTTTCAGTAGCTTCCGCTATCAGCTCCAGGCCCGATTTGGCGCCCAGGCGGTAATCAACAAAACAAATGTCATAGAGGCCGCTGCAGATTTTTTCGAGTGCCATGGCATAACCCGGACTCCAGTCAATTTTGAATTCATACTGGTACCCGGGAATCTGTTCAATCAGTTCACGGGTAATAAAAAAATCGTCTTCGTCATCGTCAACAACCAGGATATGAATTTTTTGTTTATCTGCCTGTTCTGCCATCTGTATTGCATACTTTGTGTAAAAATAGAGGAAATGCTGTTTGGTTAAAAAAGATTAAACCAATTCAAATCAAATTCAAATTTTGTGGAAAATTTTCTACACTAATGCGTAATAAAACGTAGAAAAAAATGGCTGAAAAATTGTGGAATTTACATCCAAAACCAAATACCTGAATATGTCAACCAAATCCCGGTCCGCCCAAATACCCGAAAGCGGAAAAAATGCTTTGTCGCAGAAGAAACCCAGCTCCATAAAAACAAAACTAAATTATCTTCCTCCCAACAATGCCAATGGCGGACACCAGGCAGATTCCATTGACAGCCGTTACCTGCTGGAAGTACTGACAGCAGTAAAGAATGGCAATTTCGGTGTGCGGATGCCCATTGACCAGACAGGCCTGAGCGGAAAAATCTGCGATACATTGAATGATATTATCTCGCTGAATGAAAAAATGATGCAGGAATTTACGCGCGCCGGTAATACCATCGGTAAACAGGGAAAGCTTACCCAACGCATTGAAGTGCCCAGCTCAAAAGGCGCCTGGAGCACCGGCGTAGATTCATTGAATAATCTTATTTCGGACCTGGTGCATCCAACCATCGAAATTGCCCACGTAATCAGTTCCGTGGCCAAGGGCAATCTTTCGCAGGAGATGCCATTGGAGATTGGCGGCCATAACCTGCAGGGAGAATTTTTGCGGATAGCAAAAGAAGTAAATGACATGGTGAAGCAGCTGAACCTTTTTTCTATGGAGGTAACCAGGGTTGCGAGGGAAGTTGGTTCTGAAGGTAAACTGGGCGGCCAGGCAAAAGTAAAAGGCGTTGGCGGTGTATGGAAAGATCTTACCGACTCAGTGAACCAGATGGGTAGTAACCTTACAGCGCAGGTGCGTAATATAGCCGAGGTTACCACCGCTGTTGCCAAAGGCGATCTCTCCAAAAAAATAACCGTGGATGTAAAGGGTGAAATCCTGGAATTGAAAAATACCATCAATACCATGGTGGACCAGCTCAATTCATTTTCTTCAGAAGTAACACGTGTGGCCCTTGAAGTAGGTACGGAAGGAAAACTGGGCGGCCAGGCCCAAGTGAAGGGCGTAGCCGGTACATGGAAAGATTTAACAGACTCTGTAAACCAGATGGCCAGTAACCTTACCGGCCAGGTACGCAATATTGCTGAGGTTACCACTGCATTTGCCAAGGGCGATTTGTCGAGGCAGATTACGGTGGATGTAAAAGGCGAAATCCTTGAACTGAAAAATACCATCAACACCATGGTGGATCAGTTAAACTCATTCTCTGGCGAGGTAACCAGGGTTGCCAGGGAAGTAGGTTCTGAAGGAAAGCTGGGCGGCCAGGCCAAGGTGAAAGGAGTGGGTGGCGTATGGAAAGACTTAACCGATTCTGTAAACCAGATGGCCAGCAACCTTACCGGGCAGGTGCGCAATATCGCAGAGGTTACCACGGCCGTGGCGAAAGGCGATTTGTCAAGAAAAATTACAGTGGATGTAAAGGGCGAAATCCTGGAATTAAAGAATACTATCAATACCATGGTGGATCAGCTCAATTCTTTTTCTTCCGAGGTAACACGTGTGGCGCTGGAAGTAGGAACGGAGGGTAAACTGGGCGGACAGGCACAGGTAAAAGGTGTGGCAGGTACCTGGAAAGATTTAACGGATAGTGTGAATGGTATGGCCAGTAGCCTTACCGGGCAGGTGCGCAATATCGCAGAGGTTACCACGGCCGTGGCTAAGGGCGATTTGTCAAGAAAAATTACGGTGGATGTAAAAGGCGAAATCCTTGAATTGAAAAATACCATCAACACCATGGTGGACCAGTTAAACTCTTTTGGCTCGGAAGTTACCCGTGTGGCCAGGGAAGTAGGTTCGGAAGGAAGACTGGGCGGACAGGCCGATGTGCCGGGTGTAGGAGGTACCTGGAAAGACTTGACCGACTCTGTAAATATTATGGCCGGTAACCTGACATCGCAGGTAAGAAATATTGCCGAAGTAACTACCGCGGTGGCAACCGGCGACTTGTCCAGGAAAATTGATGTGGATGTAAAAGGTGAGATACTTGAATTGAAAAATACCATCAACACCATGGTGGATCAGCTGCGCGGTTTTGCATCTGAAGTAACCCGTGTTGCCAGGGAAGTGGGATCGGAAGGAAAGCTGGGCGGACAGGCAACGGTGGAGGGTGTAGGTGGTGTGTGGAAAGATTTGACGGACTCTGTAAACGGTATGGCTTCCAACCTGACCGGTCAGGTGCGCAATATCGCAGAGGTTACTACGGCGGTGGCCAAGGGCGATTTGTCGAGAAAAATTACGGTGGATGTAAAAGGCGAAATCCTTGAGCTGAAAAACACCATCAATACCATGGTGGACCAGTTAAATGCATTTGGTTCGGAAGTAACCAGGGTGGCGCGCGAAGTAGGATCTGAAGGAAAACTGGGCGGGCAGGCCGATGTACCCGGCGTGGCAGGTACCTGGAAAGATTTAACGGACAGTGTAAACAAAATGGCCAGTAACCTTACCTCGCAGGTGCGCAATATTGCAGAAGTTACTACCGCGGTTGCCAATGGCGACCTTTCGCGTAAAATTGGGGTGGATGTTAAAGGCGAAATCCTGGAATTAAAAAATACCATCAATACCATGGTGGACCAGTTGCGTGGTTTTGCATCTGAAGTAACCCGTGTGGCCAGGGAAGTGGGAACAGAAGGAAAGCTGGGCGGCCAGGCCAATGTGCCGGGTGTAGCGGGTACCTGGAAAGACCTTACTGACTCTGTAAACCAGATGGCCGGTAACCTTACTGCGCAAGTGCGCAATATCGCAGAGGTGGCCATTGCGGTGGCCAACGGAGATATGTCTAAAAAGATAACGGTGGATGTGCGCGGAGAGATATTGCAGCTGAAAGAAACCCTGAACACCATGGTGGATCAGCTGCGTGCATTTGCATCGGAGGTAACACGTGTGGCCAGGGAGGTGGGTACAGACGGTAAATTGGGCGGACAGGCATTTGTGCCCGGTGTGGCCGGTACCTGGAAAGACCTTACCGACTCGGTAAACCAGATGACAGGGAACCTTACCGCGCAAGTGCGCAATATCGCAGAGGTTACCAAGGCGGTGGCCAGCGGCGACCTTTCCAAAACGGTAGCCATCGACGTGAAGGGAGAAATTCTTGACCTGAAGAACACCATCAATACCATGGTGGAACAGCTGAACTCTTTTGCCTTTGAGGTAACGCGTGTGGCAAGGGAAGTAGGAACAGAAGGAAAACTGGGTGGCCAGGCAGAGGTGCGCGGTGTGGGCGGTACCTGGAAGGATCTTACGGATAGTGTAAATATGATGGCTTCTAACCTTACCAACCAGGTAAGGGGTATTGCAAAAGTGGTAACAGCTGTTGCCACCGGTAACCTTAAACAGAAACTGGCCATTGTATCGAGGGGTGAGGTGGCGCAGTTGATTGATACCATTAATGAAATGATTGATACCCTGGCCCTTTTTGCCGACCAGGTAACTACCGTAGCCCGCGAAGTAGGCGTGGATGGACGACTGGGCGGACAGGCTTCTGTGCCAGGTGCTTCGGGTATCTGGAAAAACCTGACGGAGAATGTAAACCAGCTTGCCCAAAACCTTACCACGCAGGTGCGCAGTATTTCGGAAGTGGCATCTGCCGTAACCAAGGGCGATTTAACCAGGACCATTCGTGTTGAGGCAAAAGGTGAGGTGGAAGCGCTGAAAGATACCATCAACCAGATGATTGCCAATTTAAAAGAAACCACGTTGCGCAACCAGGAACAGGACTGGCTTAAATCCAATCTTGCCAAGTTTACGCAAATGCTGCAGGGTCAGAAAGATCTTAAGACCGTTACCCAGCGTATATTGTCTGAACTGGCACAGGTGGTAACGGCACACTACGGCGCGTTTTTTATCCTGAAACAAAATGAAGATACGCAGGCGGTGAAGCTGAGTCTTTTTTCGGCATATGGATATAAATCAGAAAAAAATATTCCAACAGAGTTTGCCATCGGCGAAGGCCTGGTTGGACAGGTGGCTTTTGAAAAGGAACGCATTATTCTTTCCAATGTACCGGGCAATTATATAAAAATTAGTTCCAGCCTGGGCAGGGCCAAACCTAGCAATCTTATTATTTTACCTGTATTGTTTGAAAATAAAGTAAAGGCGGTAATTGAGCTGGCATCGCTGGATACATTTAGCGAAACGCATCTGGACTTCCTGGAACAGTTAACCGAAAGTATTGGTATTGTTATCAACACCATTGAAGCCAACACCCGCACGGAAGAATTGCTCACCCAGTCGCAATCGCTGGCCGGCGAGCTTAAAATACAACAGGAAGAACTTAGCCGCACCAATGATGAATTGCAGGATAAAGCCCTGCTGCTGGTGAAACAGAAAAATGAGGTGGAAAATAAAAACCGCGAGGTGGAAGAAGCCAGGAAATCGCTGGAAGAAAAAGCAGAGCAGCTAACGCTTACTTCTAAATACAAATCGGAGTTCCTGGCAAATATGTCGCACGAGTTGCGGACACCGCTGAACAGTCTTCTTATCCTTGCCCAGCAACTGTACGAAAATGCAGAGGGCAATTTGAACGACAAACAGATCCGCTATGCCAAGACCATCCACTCTTGTGGCGATGACCTTATTCAGCTCATTAATGATATCCTTGACCTGTCTAAGATTGAATCAGGATTTATTTCGGCCAATATCTCGCCGGTGCGCTTTGCAGAAATTGCTGCTTTTGTGGAAACCACGTTCAAACCCATTTCAGAAGCACGTCACCTGCGCTTTACCATCGATACAGACAGCCGCCTGCCTTCATCTATGGAAACGGATGTGCAGCGCCTGAACCAGATATTGAAAAACCTGTTGTCGAACTCATTTAAGTTTACAGAAAAAGGTGAAGTAAGGCTGAATATCTACCAGGCAGAAAAAAAATGGAAGATGGGTAATCCCAACCTGGACAATGCGCCGTTGGTAGTAGCGTTTGCCATCAGCGATACGGGTATTGGTATACCGCAGGAAAAACAAAATATCATATTTGAAGCCTTTCAGCAGGCGGAGGGATCAACCAGCCGCAAATACGGTGGCACCGGGCTGGGGCTGTCTATCAGCCGCGGACTGGCCGAATTGCTGGGCGGCACCATCGAGCTGGAAAGCAACCCCTCTGTAGGAAGCACTTTTACCTTGTTTCTGCCAGTAATTGATTCCCTTGCCGCTGTATTACCCGGCAGCACTGAAACAAAAAGCCAGGGCAGTTTGCAAAATGGTCATGGCGCCGGCGAAATTGACAGCCTGCTGCACTCGCTGCGTATCAGTACAGAAGGAACAGATGCAAAAAGCCTTGGTATAGTAAATGAAATGATCAATGAAACCGGCGACGACCGCACCTCTGTACAAACCGGCGATAATGTGGTGCTGATAGTGGAAGACGATCTGCGTTTTGGAAAAATCATTATTGAAAAGGCACATGAACATGGCCTGAAAGCGGTTGTAGCTGTTAGTTATATTGAAGTGTTTGATTTCATAAACCGGTTTTCACCCATAGCGGTAACACTGGATGTTAAATTGCCCGATACCAGTGGCTGGAAAGTGCTGGACCTGCTCCGCAACGATTTGAATTACCGCCATATTCCGGTACACCTTATCTCCGGCGAGGAAAATAAACACCTGGCGTTAAAACGGGGTGCAAGAAGTTTTTTGTTGAAACCGCTGGACAATGAGTCACTGGAAGCGCTTTTCAAAGATATCAGCACATTTGCGGGCAAGGTTAAACGAAAAGTGCTGATTGTAGAGGATAATGAAGTAGAATCCTCGCAAATAGCAAAGATGCTGGAGACGGACACCATGAAAACAACCATTGCACCTACGGGCCGGCAGGCGCTGCAGGAACTTGCAGAAAATGATTATGACTGCATTATCCTGGATTACAGCCTGCCAGATTTTGGCGGACAGGAACTACTGCAAAGGGTAGATGAGGCCAAACAGCAACTGGCACCGGTGATTATTTATTCGGCAAGAGATTTTACCAACAATGAACTAAAATCCATTAACCGCCGGTCCAGCAGCGTGCTGATGAAGGGTGTTAACTCGCTGGAGCACCTGTTGGAAGAAACGGTTTTACACCTCCGCGTTAATCATAACCATTTGCCGGCAGACAAACGAAAAGTGATTGAAAACATACGGATGAAGGAAGATATTCTTACCGGGAAAAATATCCTGGTGGTAGATGATGATGTGCGCAATCTTTTTGCGCTGACCACGGTTTTTGAGCGCTACAATATTAATGTGGTAACGGCAGAAAGCGGCCGGGAAGCCATTCAAATCATCAACGATGAAAAGGTAAAAACCGATATGGTGCTGATGGATATCATGATGCCTGAGATGGATGGTTATGAAACCATGCAAAAGATAAGACGCGAACATAAAAACAGCAGCCTGCCCATTATTGCAGTAACTGCCAAGGCCATGAAAGGCGACCGTCAGAAATGTATTGAGGCCGGCGCGTCGGACTATATTACCAAACCGTTGAAAATTGACCAGTTGCTTTCGCTGATGCGTATCTGGTTCTATAAATAATAGATAATGAAACAAAAAATTTTGCTGATAGATGACCGGGAGGATAACCTGTTTTCACTGGAGACCATTCTTGAACCGGATGGTTACCAGTTTGTAAAAGCCAGTTCCGGTCGCCAGGCGCTGAAAATACTGCTGAACGAGTTTGATTTTGCGCTGATACTGATGGATGTAAAAATGCCCAATTTGAATGGATTTGAAACGGCCGCATTAATTTTTGAACGGGAAAAATTAAAACATATCCCCGTCATTTTTATTACTGCCAATTCTTATGGTGAAGAGAATATGATCAGGGGTTACCGCACCGGTGCCATTGATTATATCTACAAACCCATCAACCCCGAGTTATTAAGGGCCAAGGTGGCGGTATTTGCCGATTTGTACAGGAAAAACCAGCAATTGATTTTGCAGGAGCAGAAGATCATGGCCATCAACAAAAACCTGCAGGAAGAAATAAAAGAACGGCAGGCTTCTTCGGCGAAGATTTTTGATTTGAACCGCCGCTTGTTGCAGAATATCGACAACCTGGAAAAAGTGAATAAGGAGCTGGACCGTTTTGCCTTTATGGCTTCTCATGATTTGCAGGAGCCCTTGCGGAAGATCAGGACTTTTTCTGATCGCATTTTTAACAAATACCGGTCATCGCTCGATAATGATTCTACGCGCGATTTCCAGCGTATCCATCATGCTACCCAGCGCATGCAGGATTTGATCAATGATATACTGGAGTTTTCGAAACTAGGCATTACGGGGCGCCAGTTTGAGCAAATAGATCTTACGCCATTGGTGCGGGAGGTGATAGATGATTTGCAACAGGATATCCGCGAAAAGAATGCGCAGGTGGAGCTGGCCGATTTGCCCACGCTGCCGGTTCACCAGGGTTTGATGAAACCACTTTTTCATAACCTGATTTCGAATGCATTGAAATATGCGCGCAAAAATGTGCCGCCCCGCATTAATATTTTTTCTGCTCCATTGCCCGAAGGGGTAGAGGGTGGGAACCAACCAGCTGCCATCCAATACCACCGTATTTATGTAAGCGACAATGGTATTGGCTTCAGGCAGGAATATGCGGAACAGATTTTTGAGATGTTCAAAAGATTGCATGGCAACGACGAATACGGGGGAACCGGCGTAGGCCTGGCGCTTTGCAAAAAGATCATGGAAAAGCACAACGGGCATATTAGTGCCCTGAGCCGTGAAAATGAAGGCAGTACGTTTATTGTTTCAGTGCCTGTCAGGCAAGATCATTCAGTATTAGCCTGATTTGGTCGATGAGGCCATGGTAATTGTCTGGTTTTTTAAAAATATGGATAGCGCCCAGTTTTTTTGCTTCGGTTTCTATTTGAAAGCTTATCGTTGTTGAATACAGCACCACCGGGATGGATACCAGCTGGCGTTCTTTTTTTATAGCGCGCAGGCAGTCAATGCCGTTCATCAGGGGCATATTCAGGTCCAGCAAGATGCAGTCGGGGCTGATGAGTAAATCGCTTTGCAGGATTTGCAGGGCTTCTTTGCCGTTTTTTGCCACAATGCACGATATGGCCGGGTCAACGGCAGTAATCGCCTCACGGAAAAGCAACTGGTCATCCTCATCATCCTCGGCCAGAAAAAAAACAGTTTGTTTCGTCATCAGCGCTAATAATTGGTTGAGCCATAGCAGAGCAAGTGAACCAAAGATAATACATGAAGTAAACCCATGTAAATTTTTTGTTGCCTGTTTTGGCGTCTGCTGTTAACGCGCCCGGGTATATTTCCGGTAACCGGCCCGGCCTTTTTGGCAACGCAGCTATTGCTAAACGTTACGTTTGTCTTAAAAACTAATTAAAATTAGCCCGCGGTTTCAATTATCTGGATAACTTTTTTATTGTTACATTAATCAGCTTATCGCCGCGCAGGAGCAAGCGTCCGCTTGTGCCAGGTAGGCTGCCCGCTGATCGATGGCTTATCCAGTTTACGCCAGTAACGTGTGTCATTAAATTGCCCGATGCTTTAAATTCAACTAATATTACCTCTATTGCTGTTTTTTAAGTGGCCGCGCAGGCGCAAGCGTCCGCTTGTGCCAGGTGGTATATTTAAGGTTATGGCGACATCCGTAGGCCCAATAAAAATACCAATGTTGGATCCGCAACTGTGGTCTCCTCCGGGACCTTAAGAACCAGCAACGGGAGCGTTTTCTTAAGTTTTTGAAAGTACAAAATAGTAACCATTTTTAATATTTATGAAAAGTTTACAGGATATTCTAGAAAGTTTAGAGCAATTGTTAAAAGAGATAAATTCGCCTCTGTTGTCAAAATTAAATATAGGACTGGATAATCATTTGCAGCGTGACCTAATTACCAATTTGGATTTGCCTGAAGAAGTCACGGCTATGTATTCCTGGCGAAATGGTACAGAGGTTAAACCTAATGATCCATTAGGTGAATTATGGATATTTGACTTTGGTTTATTTGTTTCACTCGAATATGCCATAAGTCTTTATAAGGAAGCCGTTGACTTTGTTCCAAAATGGGATAAGTATAAATTTCCTTTATATGTCAGCGGTGGTGGCGAATATTATCTTATAGAGTGTGATAAAAAAAAGAAAGAATACGGCATGATATACTTTCATTCGATAGGTAATTTTGATTTTGACATAATCATAACAAAGTTTGATTCGCTTCAGACATTTTTTCTTACAATGATTGAATGTTATCAAAAGAATGCATATACTTTTGATTCAGATAATTCTATAAAGTTCAACTTTGAACTAGAATGCGAAATTTCCAAAGCATTAAACCCTAATTCGGATTTCTGGAAATTGTACCCAGTTTAATTTTGTTGAGAATCTATATTTTCGCCGCGCAGGCGCAAGCGTCCGCTTAATACGGCCACCGGCGGTGTCTTGGATGATTTTTTAAGCAATCAGCCGTACAACAGCAGTCAGCCAAAAGCCTTTTTAAACTGGATGATTGTAGATGAAGAGTTTAATAAGGTAACCAGTTCTTTGCATATGGGGGCGGTGCAGGTGCAACCTATTGGTGGTGCCATGCAAAAGCAGCCGTTAACTGGACTCAATCAATTAACGGTAAGACGGGGTGGCTGGTTGTACGTATACGTGAGTAATGAAAGCAACCAGGACGTCTATTTTGATGACCTGGTGATAAACCACAAACGCGGGCCGGTGGTGGAGACCAATAGCTATTATGCGTTTGGAATGGAAATACCGGGGTTGAATGCTAAGGCGATTGGGTTTGGAACGAGTCCGCAAAACCGTGCCAAGTACAACGGTGCAAGTGAATTGCAAAGCAAAGAATTTTCTGATGGTAGTGGCTTAGAAACCTATGATACGCACTTTAGACAACTTGATCCACAATTAGGTAGATGGTGGCAGATAGATCCCAAACCTAACATGGGAGAAAGCCCTTATACTTCAATGAGTAATAACCCAGTTCGTTTTAATGATCCTTTAGGTGACATCATAAACATAAAAAACAACAGCACTGACGCGGGTAAGGAAGGCTTTATAAAAATCGTAAATGGTGGAACTGGCGGTTACTATGAAACTAAAATTGGCGAGGATGGTAAAGTTACTTTAGTAGCAACAGGAAAAGAAGGTAAAATGACTAAACAACAGGGGAAATTTTATAAACAGATAATGAAGGCTATTGATAGCAAAACAAACATTGGTATAACTGTTGTTTCTGGAACAAAGATTGAAGGCGGGTCTTATTTTGCAAGTACAATTGATGTCGGAGATTTTTTGAAAGTTGGTAATGGCAGTATTATCAATTCTGCAAGTTTTGTAGCTCATGAACTGGCTGAACAAAAATATAAACAAGAGAATGGTTTTATAGGTTTGCAAGGTTTTGACAAAGCACATGAAATAGCGATGGATGCAGAAAAAGAGATAACCGGTTGGAGAAGAAAGGAGTATTTAACAATTGATAAAACCAAAACTGATGCTAGTGGTCAGCCTTATAATTATCTCAAATTTGTTTATAGTAACGGTAATCAGAATCAAGGTTTTGTATTCATAATAGTAAATGGAAACTATGTATCTGTTACACCAGAAAAAAAATGATATATGATAAGTATTTTTTTAGCGCTTACTACCTTTTTAAATAACCCGCAATTTTTTGAGCCAAATGTTGTTTCGGCTCAAGTAAATTGCTTTGATGACAATATTATCATTCAACAAACAAAGAAAAAGAAAGCTTTGTTTGAGCAGCATTTTAAAAATTTGGATTCTGTCGTTAAGGCAAATCCAAACGATACTACTTATAGATGTTGCTATCAATCCATATTATTTATGGTCAAGAATACTAAAATTGAAGTTTCGACAGATGGGACTACTTTAGGTCGTGTGTCGTTTAATAAATCCGATTGGCTACAGTGGCATGCATGGTATAAAAAAAGGTATGCTATTAAAAAGGGCTAAAACGAAGAACTTCCTTCGCCGCCGTATTTCTTTGCTATTCAATTGCCACCGACTGGTTCAAGTATGTAATTTAAAAACAAAAACCTGGCGCAAGATTGAGGTGTGTATAGTGGGTTGGTATCTTGTGCTTGCCGGGCAAGACGCTAAAAGACAGCAGCGTGTTGCTTGCGGTTTTATTAAATGTAAACTTATTTAGCTTTATGAATCCTTTCCAATATTCTGCCGCCTTTTTTTCAGATACCATTTAATTGGAATGTCTTTTTTAGCATCATTTCCAAAACAAGAGCTTCGATCGTACCGAAGACAAATCCGATTTTTTGCGCAAACTCTCTATTGACAAATGGCCTAAAAAAGCGGCAGAAATTTTTCATTTTTTTTAAGATAACAACACCGCAATATTTGAAGGGGGCTTGTTTTTTTAAAGGGGGGTGAGGTAGTAAAATAAAAATTCGGAATTGTATAGGTATAGAGATGGGGTGGGTAATTAAATGAAGGGGGGGCCAGGCGAAAAAGAATCGGAAATCCGCGACCGGTGTGGCCTCTCCATTTTGATTTTCAGATTTTAAAAAGGGAACTGTGATTCTTATTACTACCCCACAGGTGCAAGCATATAAATAACCGGGACCAGGCGCAAGCATATAGTTAACCAGGAACCAGCCCAAGCGGACGCTTGCGCCTTTGCAGCCACCCATCCTGTAGCTTTTCTACTTTTCGAAACCGCGATCATAGTTCTCCATCACCGGTAACCTCAGCAGCAGTATCCAACATGCACCCTAAATCCAGCGCCGGTGCAGCTTCACCATATTTATGCTTGTCTAGATTGGTAACAGCGTCCACCAGCCGGGCCGGACATTTTGGTATACCTGTCGTAAACAGGTGTACAAATTATTCCCGGCGCAATTTAAACGCTGGCTCAAAAAATCCGTCATTACTATAATACCGTTGCAACTGGCGAACCCAAAAGTATAGAGAGCCGGCACAGCGCAACCACAATCCGCCCGCGAAAAAGAACAACATTTTGTTCAATACCCAAAAAATTGTGCACACAAAAAAGGATCAAAAATACTACAGATGAAAATTTGTTTGGAACTTTGCAATATGAAATACCACCGGATTACGTATTGATGATATTTCTTTATATGACCTGATCGCACACCCTTAAACTTTATACCAATGAAATATTCTTTGCCAGGCCTGCCGCTGTTAGGCTTTCTTCTGTTAATTGCTTACTTTCCTTCTTATTCTCAATCTGCTGTTTTTAACCCCACTGATCCTATCATTAACTATGATAAGACAAAACCGGCCGGCTCGCCGCAAAACCCCATCATTCCATACAATAACCAGATTGTTAAATGGGTAAGAACGCCCAAGGTAGCCGGTTATCCAACCAATACACCCGGTATTACCTGGAATACGGGCAACTACAAGTGCTACATGGTCAATAATCTGCCTTTCCGTATGCGCTATCCCAATGGCTATGTGCCCGGCACCAACGATGGAAAGAAATTTCCCATCATGGTTTTCTGGCATGGCGGCGGCGAATGCGAAGGGTATTATTCGCTCGACAATAATGTATGGACTTACCACGCATACGGAAACGGTGTATGGGACAATGAATACCAGCTCTACCAGGGTGCACAGGCCTTTGAAACCAAAACGACCACTGACCAGGATGCTTATATCCTGTTCCCGCAGTCGCCTATTATAGGGTGGGATGGCAGCCAGTTTGCTGCCATGAATGTGGCGATAGATGAGATTATAAAGAATTGCAAGGGCGATGCTGACCGTGTTATTTCAATGGGGCTTTCTGTGGGTGGTCTTAGCAGTATACAGTATGCACTGGCTTATCCGCAACGGGTTTCTTCTATTATAGCCAGCTCCGCCATCCAGGTTAATACCATCGCCAATTCAATGGGGCCCGCCATTCATATACCGCTATGGTTTGGAAACGGCGGAAAAGATGCTTCACCAGATTCTGCCACTGCCCAGAATTTTGAAAATGCTTATACAGCTGCCGGCGGTGTTATGCTGCATACCTACCTGCCGCTGCAGAGCCATGTAATGTGGGATTACCAGTGGGCTGAAGAACCCAGTTTTGATTCTGCCTGGAGTACGGCGCATAAAGCCAATCCACTGGTCTATAACAATAATCGTTTCTTTTGCCCGGGGTCTAACAATATTTCTGCTACCATGGGTATAACACCGGGTTATTATGCCTACCGCTGGGATAAGGATGGTGTTATTATTCCGGGGGCTACCGCAAGCAATTATACGGCTACTGCATTTGGTACATACCGCTGCAGTTTTATGCGTACCAGTACATCGGCCTGGTCCGACTGGTCATTGTCTCCCGCAAAAATTGTGGCGGTATGTCCACCAGTTACCGGAAACGGAACAGGTTTGGCGGCTACTTATTTCAGCAGCAACAACCTTACAAATCCCGTCGTATCCAGGCTGGATCCGTCCATGAATTTTTATATTGAAAACGGCGCATCGCCTGCACAGGGCATTGCAGCCAATACCAATTATTCAGTAAGGTGGACAGGAAAAATACAGGCAAAATTTACTGAACCGTATACCATTTATACATTTAGCGATGATGGCGTAAGAATGTGGATCAACGGTCAACTGCTGATTGATAACTGGACAACCCATGGAGGAACCGAGAATTCAACGACCGTTTCAATGGTGGCGGGCCAGCAGTACGATATAAAGATTGAGTATTATAATAATTATAATTACCAAAATGTATACAATAGCATCAACA
>Ga0207641_10000746_pt1 | contig 34998 bp, 28 predicted proteins | sample KBSSwiS62_FD_184306 | JGI IMG/M metagenome (GOLD analysis project Ga0207641, IMG submission 184306) | Switchgrass rhizosphere microbial communities from Kellogg Biological Station, Michigan, USA - KBS Switchgrass S6-2 (SPAdes) (version 2) | ecosystem: Host-associated > Plants > Roots >... | reverse complement strand
GAGCGCGACTTTATACCAGAACACCCCCACAACCGCAACCTTATACAGATATCCGGTTTCGAATCCGGCGGCAAACACAGTAAATTAGTCCACCCTCCTCAAACTGCAGGTTCCCGATGAGCAATGCCTGGTTCCGCGCCATTGCAACGCTGCCACCACCGCTCCAACACGAGGCGGCTCTGGCGCACGAGCGTTTGCTCGCTGCGTGTAATGAAGAACAGCGGGGCGCCTATGCCGCATTGCTGAATGATGATGACACCTTCACCGCTCGCCTTGCGAAGCTGGTTGCCTGCAGCCAATTCGCGGCACAGTTGTGCAAACGCTTTCCCGAATGGCTGCTAACGTTTCAACTCAGCGGCGAACTCGATCGGGCGATTCCGCCAGAACAGTGGCCAGCGCGGCTGCAACAGCACCTCGGCAATATCGATACCGCGGAAACACTCGATAGCCATTTACGCCAGTTTCGCAATCGCGAGTTTCTGCGCATTCTCTGGCGCGATTTAAATCGACTCACGAACATGGCCGAAATCACCGCCGATATTTCCGCGGTTGCAGAGATCTGCATTCAGGCGGCGCTCGATTTTCATTACACGCAGCTGCAAACGGAATGGGGCGCGCCGCGCTCGGCACGCGATAACAGCGCACAGCCGTTCATCGTGCTCGGCATGGGCAAGCTCGGCGCGAACGAATTGAATCTATCGTCCGATATCGATCTGATTTTTGCGTATCCTGAAGGTGGAGAGACCGACGGCGCGAAGAGTGTGCCGAATCAGGAATTCTTCATTCGCCTCGGCCAGCGCGTAATCAAATCGCTCGATCAAAACACCGCCGATGGTTTTGTATTTCGCGTCGACATGCGATTGCGGCCGTATGGCGACAGCGGCGCGCTGGTACTGAATTTCGACGCGCTGGTCGAGTATTACCAGGATCAGGGCCGTGACTGGGAACGTTACGCGATGATCAAGGCGCGTCCGGTCGCTGAAAGCTCGCTATCTAACACTTATCGCTACGGCGAGCAGTTGATCGAATTATTGCGCCCATTTACCTATCGGCGTTATCTCGATTATTCGGCCTTCGATGCGCTGCGCGAAATGAAGCGTCTTATTCAGCGCGAAGTACAGCGCAGAAAGTTACAGGACAATATCAAACTCGGTCCCGGTGGCATTCGCGAAATTGAATTTATCGCGCAATGTTTTCAGCTGATTCGCGGCGGTCGCGAACCGCGCCTGCAGGAGCGCAATTTACAACGCGTGCTACCGACACTCGCCGAACTAGCGTATTTACCACAGTCGACAACCGATAAACTGCAACGCGCGTATGAATTTTTGCGCAATACCGAACATGCCATTCAGGCATGGCAGGATCAACAGAGCCAGGATTTACCTAAATCGGATTTACCGCGCGCAGCATTGGCTCATGCGCTGGGATTTTCTGACTGGGAAAAATTTATTCACCAACTCAATATGCATCGCGATATCGTCAGCGCGCATTTTCAAAATATCGTTGCATTGCCGAGCACTCATGAAAATCCAACCGTAACAAGCGATACGTCGGCGCTATGGGCCGACGGTGATTTATCGGCCGCGCAAATTGCCGAACAATTATCGCTGATGGGTTACGACGAAGCACCGGAAATCGCGCGCCGCATTCATCAAATGCGCAATAGCAAAACCGTGCAGCATCTGCAAAGCATTGCTCGCGAACGTCTTGACGCGTTCATGCCATTGCTACTACACGCTGCAATTCAAACCGAAACCCCCAGCACTGCATTATTACGCGTGCTGCCTCTGGTCGAAGCCGTGCTGCGCCGCACGGCCTATATGGTACTGCTAATCGAAAACCCTGCTGCATTGCGCGAGCTGATCTTGTTATGCGCTGCGAGCCCGTGGGTATCGACACTATTGGCACAGCATCCAGTGCTGCTCGATGAATTATTGAATGCTGGAACGCTATACGCACCACCGCAAAAAAGCGAACTGCAAAATGATCTGCAACAACAATTGTTGCGCGTTGAGCGCAACGATCTGGAAGGGCAGATGGAGGCGCTGCGCTATTTCAAGTTAGCGCATGTATTGCGCGTTATCGCCTCGGAAATCAAAGGCACATTACCGCTGATGAAAGTCAGCGATTATTTAACATGGATTGCCGAAGCCATTCTCGAATACGTAGTCGATCTTGCGTGGAATTATTTGACCGAAAAGCACGGCACACCGATGCAATCCGCCGATATCGCCTGCGATAAGGATTTTATCGTGGTTGGCTACGGCAAGCTCGGCGGCATCGAGTTGAGCCATACCTCGGATCTCGATCTGGTATTTATTCACGACAGCGACTCGACCCTTACAACAAACGGCCCACAGCCCATCGATAACAGCACGTTTTTTACGCGGCTAGGTCAGCGCATAATTCATATTCTCACCGCACAGACATCGCGCGGCGCGCTGTACGAAGTCGATATGCGTTTGCGGCCATCCGGCAATTCCGGCCTACTCGTCAGCTCGCTGACAGCATTTGCGAATTATCAAAATACGCAAGCCTGGACCTGGGAACACCAAGCGCTGGTGCGCGCTCGTGTCGTCGCCGGCGATCGTCGCCTGGCCGAAACTTTCGATACAGTGCGCCGTGAAGTACTGTGCAAATCACGCGACATCGAAAAATTGCGCCATGACGTGATCGACATGCGCAAAAAAATGCGCGATCAATTGCGACCACGCGATACCGAAACGACAGCCAATCCTGTATTCGACTTAAAGCACGGCAGCGGCGCTATCGTCGATATCGAATTTATGGTGCAATACGCAGTATTGGCGTGGGCGCATGATCACCCCGCACTCACGCGCTGGACCGATAATATTCGGATCTTGGAAACACTCGCCGCTGAGCAACTGCTGGACGAAAACACTGCGCTGGGATTAATCGACGCCTACAAAAATTATCGAAGTTATGCGCATCGGTTGAAGTTGCAGCAGCAAAAAGAGAGGGCGGCAATAGCCGATTTCTCACAACAGCGTCAGTTAGTCAGCGAAATCTGGGCCAACGTTTTTATGGAGTCGAAATGAAGAATTGGGCGAAAGTTGCATTCATTTTTAATGCCTTTGCACTAATGGCACTCACCGCATGCTCGCGCGAACAATCCGAAAAAAATGTGCAGATACAACCGGGAAGCTTTGTGACCACACTGCCAAGCGTTGTCGAGCACAGGCCAGCCAAGTCAAAAAAATGCTCGCTCGACACCATCAATGGCAAGCCGCGAGAAAAGGATAATTGGATAGTTAACCGTAATTCATCTTTAACTTTCAGTGGCTGGGCGTTTTCAATGGATGGAAAAGAGACAACTCCAGAGGTCTTTATTGAATTAGCGGGGCCGGCGCAAACTTATTATGCGCTCACAACTACCCGCCTTATGCGTCCTGATGCCAATCAATATAATCAGATCGATTCTTCGCTGGCTGTTGGCTTTGAACTTACAGCGACAAGCTCAGCTATTGAGCCCGGCGTCTACGAAATAACAGTGCATCAGCCCCTTTCCAAAGGAACTGAATTCTGCGACGCCGGAGCGACGCTAACGGTAAATTAACACTCAAAAAAATTTCCAACTGTGCTTATTAAAAAACTGCACTGCTGATCTGGCAAATAGAAGAATATGTCGCCAGCTCTTTTTTGCTGCGTTGCCGCCGTGGTGAACAATTTTTACCGATGGCACGTAAGCGATTTTCGACACCTTGGCGGCGCGCAAGCTAAGATCGAAGTCCTCAAAATATAAAAAAAATGCAGGATCAAAACCTTTTATTTTTTCGATCAATGACGCTCGCAGCAGCATGAAACAGCCGCTGACAATAGGCGGCTGCCACAGCACATTCTCATTCGTGCGATCACGCATTTCATACAGCGCCAATCGCGCTGAAAACATATCGCGCAACCACCCCGGTGCGAATCCTCTTAACGCCAAATCCAGCACACTCGGATAGCGCTTACAGGGGTATTGCGCCTCATTCAGCCCATCAGTGATCGCCGGGGAGAGCAGTCCACACTCGATGTGCTCTCGCATGAACTCCAACGCTTTCGATAATGAATCTGAACTTAATTCGACGTCCGGATTCAGCGCGAGATGAAAATCAGACGCTCCTGGATCGATAGTTTGATTATGCCCAACGCCGAAACCAACATTTTTACCATCACCAATTCGATGAAACTTAATTTCCGGCGACGCAAGCTCCAATAGGGAGCTAAAAATGGATTCGATTTTTTCACGCTCTACTATCGCGGGTCCGTTATCGGCCAGGAAAATATCGATGCGGTCGATAAGCCTCGCATCGAGCGCAGCGGCACCCGAAATTACCAATGATCTAACAGTTTTTCTTAATTGATCTTCATCGGTGGCATAGCAAACAATGCTGACGCGCAGTGCGCTGACGTTTATTTCTGATTGGCAATCGCTCTCAGGTGTCATCGCTTTATCTTATAAACCCGAAGCTGATGTGTTTAACGATTGCTCTCGGAGTGACCTTTCGGCTCTTCTGAATTTGCTTACGCTGCGTCCATACTCTCGGCAATCCACATATCGCATCGATTTTGGCGCGCAAAATAATCCGACCTTTTCCTTTAAAACAAAAAAACAATACGGAGAAGATATTCATCAATATATGCGCTGGCAGAAACAACCAGAACAGATAGCCGGGCATGTTCTTAACAAAAGTCCACACTAAGTTCCGATGACCGTGATAGATCGCAAAATCACTTAAGCCCAGCGCTTGCGAGGAGCCACCACCCACATGATGTGCAATCGCATTTGGTACGTGCGCCACCTTGTACCCAGCCAGCCGCAGCCGAAACCCCAGATCGACATCCTCGAAATAGCAGAAGTAGTTTTCATCGAAGCCCCCAACATCCAACAGAGCCGAACGTCGATACATGGCAGCCGCTGCACAAGGAGAAAACATCGCAATACCTTGCAAAGCATCTTTTGCTGTTCGGCCATGATTGATCCGCCAAGCCACGCCGGACATGTGATAGCAGTCTCCTTCGCCATCAATAATTTCCGCAGCATCAGCGCTGAAAAGCTGCGATGACAGCACATCGACATCAGGAGAATTATTCGCCGACGCAATCAATGTGGCCAACCAGTCCACCGCAGGGAACGCATCAGGATTCAATAATACGATCCAATTGCTATCGACAAGGCCTCGCGTCGCCAAATTGTTGGCTGCTGCGAAGCCAACGTTGCCGGGAGACAGCAGGTCGTAAGTAGGGTAATCGCTACTAACGAAATCGAGGGCCTCGTCGTGATCACCATTATTAACGATGACCACACGATGAGGCGCCACTGACTGGCGGGAAACACATTCAAGACAGCGCCGCAAAAACTCCGCGGAATAGTAGTTGACAATCACCAGTGCAACTTTGTCCGATCCTCTACTGGGGGTGTCGTCACCTACCTCCATCCTTTATAATCCCCCGCCGATCAAATCACGTTCATTATGGTTGTGGACAACTTTTCGCTTAAATACCGGGACGTATGATACCCAATTACTCCGCCAACAAATCAACCCCAAGAATTCTGTTACTCGGCTGCAACGGTCAAGTTGGATGGGAGTTACAACGCGCTCTAGCCCCTCTCGGCGAGATCATTGCACTCGATCGCTCAAGGGGTGATCTTCTAAACCTCGATTCACTTCGTTCCATTGTTATCGAAACCGCGCCCGAAGTTATTGTTAATGCCGCCGCTTACACCGCCGTCGATAAAGCTGAGCAAGACATTTTTACTGCCGAAAAAATAAACGCCGAAGCTGTTGCCTTACTGGCAGAAATGAGCGAGCAGCAGGGTGCTTTATTTGTTCATTACTCTACCGATTACGTATTCGATGGCGAAAACACAACGCCATATGTCGAAACCGATGCCACCAATCCGCTCTCGGTTTATGGCGCAAGCAAACAGCGCGGCGAAGAAGCTGTCATTGCCAGTGGTTGCAACTTCCTGTTGTTTCGCACCAGCTGGGTATTTGCTACGCGTGGAGCGAACTTCGCTAAAACCATGTTGCGACTGGCTCATGAACGCGAAAGCCTCCACATCGTTGCCGATCAATGGGGCGCGCCCACGAGTGCGGAATTGATCGCCGACGTCACCGCGCACGCGCTGCGTGACGTCTTCGCTGAGCGCGCACCAGGCGGACTCTTCCATCTCGCTGCGGCAGGTGAAGCAACTTGGCACAGTTATGCCAGTTACATCATTGAGCAAGCCACTGCGTTGGGCGCTCAATTCAAAACCACATCGATAGAACCAATCCCAGCTTCGAACTATCCGCTCCCGGCAAGACGTCCAACCAACTCTCGTCTCGACACCACGAAGCTGCGGAACACTTTCAATCTAACCCTACCCGACTGGCGTTATCATGTGCGCCGCATGCTGATGGAATTACTCGGAAGCGCTCGATGACCCACATACAACGTAAAGGAATTATTCTCGCAGGCGGCTCAGGCACGCGACTTTACCCTGCAACACTAGCCGTTTCGAAACAATTAATGCCGGTTTTCGACAAACCGATGATTTATTATCCCTTGTCGACGCTGATGCTCGCGGGCATTCAAGACATACTAATCATTTCAACACCGCTCGATACCCCGCGCTTCGAACAACTGTTGGGCACCGGCGAGCAATGGGGCATTCGGCTTTCATATGCCGTGCAACAGTCTCCCGATGGCTTGGCGCAAGCCTTCATTATTGGCGAAGAATTCCTCGGTGAGGATCTCTGTGCGCTTGTACTCGGCGACAATATTTTCCATGGTCATCATCTCCAGCAATTGCTAACCAACGCTATGGCCAGAGAAGCCGGCGCCACGGTATTCGCTTATCACGTGCAAGACCCTGAGCGCTACGGAGTGGTTGAGTTCGAAAACAATGGCAGAGTTATCAGCCTGGAAGAAAAACCATTACAACCAAAATCGAATTACGCTGTTACCGGGTTGTATTTTTACGATCGGCAGGTTGTAGAGCTGGCCAAAGCATTGAAGCCCTCACCACGTGGCGAGCTGGAAATCACCGACCTCAACCGACTTTACCTTGAACAAAATAATCTGTCGGTAGAGATCATGGGGCGCGGCTATGCCTGGCTCGACACCGGCACTCATGAATCCCTACTTGATGCCTCGCAGTTCATCCAGACCATTGAACACCGCCAAGGCCTCAAGATAGCTTGCCCGGAAGAAATTGCCTGGCACCAGCAATGGATCGATAACATCCAACTGGAAAAGCTCGCCGCACCGTTGGCCAAAAATGGCTATGGCAAATATCTGTTGAGCTTGTTGCAACAAAAGGTGTTTTGATGCGAATCACCCAATTATCCATTCCCGACGTATTACTGATCGAGCCAAAAGTATTTGGCGACGAACGCGGCTTCTTTTTTGAGAGCTTCAACCAACGCGTATTTGAAGAGGCGATAGGTAGATCCGTGACATTCGTGCAAGACAATCATTCAAAGTCGACCAAAAATGTATTGCGGGGATTGCATTATCAAATCCAGCACCCGCAAGGAAAATTGGTACGAGTCGTAGCGGGCGAAGTATTTGATGTAGCCGTGGATATTCGTAAAAGCTCGCCAACTTTTGGAAAGTGGGTAGGCGAAACCCTTTCAGCGGAAAACAAAAAACAACTTTGGGTGCCGGAAGGGTTTGCTCATGGGTTTTTGGTTCTTTCTGAAAATGCGGAATTTTTATATAAGACTACAGATTATTGGTATCCGAAATTTGAGCGCTGCATAATCTGGAATGATTCATCGATCGCAATTGACTGGGCGTCGATCGAAACACCCTTACTTTCAGAAAAAGATTGGGAAGGGTTGCCGCTAAATGCTTCCGAGGTGTTTACCTAATGCTAAAACACCCCACTTCAGTAGCAGCCATATTCGCAAGTCTCTCAAAGAACCGTGCTCTGATATTGGCCCTATCAAAACGTGAAGTCATCGGACGCTATCGCGGATCAGTTATGGGGATCGCATGGTCTTTTTTTAATCCAATACTAATGTTAACCGTCTATACCTTTGTATTTGGCGTGGTGTTCCAGTCCAGATGGGGCGGCCCCCAGGAAGAAAGTAAAATCAATTTCTCAATTGTGCTTTTTGTCGGCATGATCGTGCATGGCTTGTTTTCCGAATGCGTTAATCGAGCACCGCTGCTAATTCTCTCTAACGTAAACTATGTTAAGAAAGTTATCTTTCCACTAGAGATATTGCCTATCGTTGCAATGGGATCCACGCTTTTCCATAGCTTCGTTAGTACCTGTATCTTATTGATAGCTTTGCTTATCTCCCAGGGAGATTTTCCACTAACCGCTGTTTACTTTCCCATTATCATTCTGCCTCTAATCATTGGGACAATGGGTGTCGCATGGTTTCTAGCCTCCATAGGTGTATTTTTTAGAGATGTAGCACAAACCACGGGCATTATAACTACCGTACTTATGTTTCTCTCACCAATCTTCTACCCTGCGTCAAGTCTTCCAGCACCTTATCAAACTTTTCTCTATCTGAACCCGCTGACATTTATTATCGAAGAATCACGTGGCGCTCTTATTTTTGGTCGCGCTCCGAATTGGCTAGAATTATTTTTATATTTTTGCATTAGCGTATTAATTGCGGGAGCAGGGTTTTCTTGGTTCCAGAAAACTCGCAAGGGGTTCGCCGATGTTCTCTGAAAAAATTGCGATTCGAATTGAAAACATAAGCAAGTGTTATCACATATATGAAAAACCACAAGATCGATTAAAGCAACTTTTATTACCGAATTTTTTGAAGAAAAAATCCACCTTATATAAAGAATTTTGGGCACTGCAAGATACTTCTTTTGAAATTAAAAAAGGACAATGCGTAGGGATTGTGGGTAGAAACGGGAGCGGCAAAAGTACATTATTACAACTGATTACTGGCGTTCTTCAGCCGACGTCTGGAAATATAGAAATTAATGGGCGTATCGCCGCACTATTGGAGCTTGGGTCAGGCTTCAACCCCGAGTTTACTGGTCGTGAAAATGTGTACATGAATGCCGCCATCATTGGCCTAAGCAGGGCTGAAACTGATTCTAAAATTGAAGATATTCTAGCCTTTGCAGATATCGGCGCATTTATCGACCAACCGATAAAAACATATTCAAGTGGAATGCTAGTTCGGCTTGCTTTTGCAGTTCAAGTGCAAATTCAACCGGAGATTCTGATTGTCGATGAGGCCTTAGCTGTAGGGGACGCTTTGTTTCAAAAGCGCTGCTTTCGAAAAATGGAGCAGTTACAAAATGATGGAACAACGGTGCTAATTGTATCCCATGATCAAGAATCTATAAGATCCATGACTTCGCGAGCAATCTTATTAAAAAATGGTCGTGTATGCGCAGACGGTCCATCCGGCGAAATAATTCTTGAGTATCGAAGACAACTTCACAATGAAGAAATTGCATATTTCGAGCAAGTCACCGAGAGTCTTGCTACAAAATCTGCAGCGTTACTGAAAACTGAAGCGGCGATTACCAAACCCGAAGGCCGCTCAGCAGATATGTCGTTTGGAACTTATGATGCAGAAATTGTTGGTGTAAAAATTTTAAAGTTCGACAATGAAGCAGCATCCCTATTTTACCCAGACGATTTAATTAGAATATTAATACGTTTTGTTGTTCACCGACCCGTGAGCCGTTTAAATATCGGTATTAGATTGCGCAACAAAGAAGGTGTAAAAGTTTTTTCCGGTGGCTCGTACAATTATGATTTAGCTGGATGGTCAGCGGATCCTTCGCACGCTGGAGTATGGGACCAAATATTGAGTCCTGGCTCATATATTACAGAAATAAATTTTCTCAATACTCTTGGAGAAAATCTCTATGAGGTTCAAGCCTACTTATGTGAAGAAAGAACTCGCACCATAGGCGATCAGCGAATGATCCATTGGATGGATGAGGCAGCTTTTTTCCATGTGGCAATGGACAAATACCGAAAATGGTACGGCGGAGTATGCAATCTTTCTGTAAAGGTTAATCTTGGTTCAGCAAAATCGGAGGCCGGATTCGAATTTGAGCCGATAGCTGCATTGAACCAAGCCGCAACGTCGAATCCGCTTCATGCCCTTGGTGAAAGGACATCTAGGTGAGCGGTGAACTCAAACAAATGTGGCTGAACTTCATTGATCCGATAGCTGAGCAATGCGGATTCGGCAATTATTTGCTTTTGGGAGAAGACAGTAGCTCGGCAGCAAATTTTTTGTGTAGCCAAGGCGTCATCGCAACCGCTCTTGACTCTAGCGATTTGTTAAATGACGACACTTACGACTATGTAATCGCCACAATTCAACTAACGAAACTAAGCGTACCACTGGACGAATATATCCGCCGCCTCGCTTCAATCAGCCGGGACGCGCTTATTTTAATAGCAATAGGCCCAGAAGATAGCCATAGCTTACGCGCGAATATTGAGCTAACGGCTTTTAAAGTCGGCCTGAGTAAACACCGTCGATATTACACCCTGCTCGACTACGAAAAACTTGAGTACGAAGGCAATATCATTCTTGTTCCGTTGCAAAAGCTGGCTGTTACTACCCAGAACGAACGCTATTCGCTAGCAACATTGGCTCGCGAACGTGATCTGCATATGGATATGTTGCGCGAATCAGGTCGACGCTCTGATGCGCACGTGGTGCGTTACCAACTTGCCTCTAGCTGGATCAGTCCTGGATCTACCGTTATCGATGCGGCCTGCGGAATGGGTTACGGCGTAGAAATATTAGCCGCCAATTCTCCAGGAAGTTTCTTTACCGGAATTGATGGTAGCGAAACTGCAATTGATTACGCAAAAAATCTCTTTCTGCCGGAAGAAAATTCCGAGATTGAATTTAAAGTCGGGTTGCTACCAAAAGCGCTAGCCGAATATAAAAGCAACTCGGTAAATGCACTGATTTCGTTCGAGACACTTGAACATCTCGAAGACCCGCAAGGTTTTTTAGCTGAGGCTTTTCGAATACTAAGCCCAGGCGGCCGAATTATTGTAAGCGTTCCAAATGATTGGGCCGATGAATCGGGAAAAGATCCCAACCCTTATCACCTACACGTCTATACATGGGAAAAACTGGAACGACAACTCAGCGAATTTTTTATCGTGGAAAATCGCTGGCGGCAAATTGCCAGCGGATGTAAATCAGTTTCAACAGACAATCAATGGAGGCCGGGGCCCCGGCTCTTAGAACAGGTACCCCTTGGCTTAACACCTCATCCTGAAGCGGAGTGGTGGATCGCTGTTGCGATGAAATCTCCAGAAGTCGGGGCAAACGTGCCCTATGTGGAATCGATCCATCCAAGTCCCAAAAGTGCCGGCGCACTGCTCGACTTCGAATCCAGTTATGCGAATCCGTGGCTAGTACATGCATTGGTTGAATTTCCATATCGCCTACAAGATAAAAGGGCGCTGGAAGAGCTAGCGACTCGAGTGTACGCCAATGCGGCACCAGGCTCTGCCGACGCCGGTGCCGCATTGGCGGTTCAAGGCTATCGACTACTTGAATCGGATTTGGATGGCGTACGTGCGGCAACCTGTATTAAGCAAATTGATGGTTATTTAGAGCACGCAATGAATACTACGCACGCTCTACGATGGCGTGTTTCTCTTTCCTATCTCGCTGCGCGATTACTAGCATCAACCGGGGACACGCGCGGCGCTTTAAGTTATTTTTTAAAATGTATCAATTTTGACGGAATCTCGATAACGCCAACTCTAGGCACAAAAAGTGTCGACGCCGCCTTATGGATTGGTCGCATAAAATGGGCAAGCGGTGAATTTACGGGTGCTCGTGACGCATGGGGAAAAGGCATTGCAGAAGCTGAGCGAGCGTTGCGCGCAAATTGGCAAGAATTTCATGGCGATAAAAACTCGCCATTAGTATTTTCGATGAATGATGCTGTCGAAATACTGGATAAGGCAACCCAATGCGCCCACCTTTTGTCGGCCACTGGCCCTGATGGCCACCACCCCGAACTAGCATTATGGCGCGCTCCGCAAAGTTCGTTGCGTACTGCTTTTTTAAAAGTCCAGAATCTTGCTCATACACGCTTTGCAGAATTGCAAATACAAAATCGAATCAATCTAGATCTTAATGCAACGCTTCAGAAGCTAAAAAAAATTGCGTCTGAAAATAGCGATCAACTTATAAATGCTAATAGACAAATCGCTGAAAAAGATGTTGCCCTTGATGAGGCGCAAAAATTAGCGTGGTCTAGATTCGATGAAATCCAGCAACTATCTACGCAACTCCTTGTTACTCAGCAAGCACTATCTGAGGTGCAAGAAATAGCATTTGCAAGGTTCAAAAAGATAGAGCAAATAACGGAGCATATTTCAACTGTTGAGCATGCACTCGTCATTGCCCAAACTTTGGCAGATGACCGACATTTAGAGATTACCAAACTCTCCCATAAATTGGACTCAACCGAGACTGCTCTCGCCTCAGCCCAAACACTTGCCCTAAATCGGCATACTGAGATTGTGCAACTCTCTGACAGATTAGATTCAACCAGTGCAGCCCTTAGCTCAGCACAAGAGCTGGCGCTAAATCGCTATGCGGAAATTGGCCAACTCTCTACTGAGTTGCATGCAACCAAAACGGCTCTCAGCGAGGCGCAAACGTTGGCGTTAGTGCGATTCGACGAAATCATGCTGCTCCGCCAACAACTCACCGATGGAGAAGTGTCATTAAGTAAGGCTTTGGACTTTGCCACGCTCCACCTAAATGAGGTGGCTGCCGTGAGCGAAGATCTGGCGAAAACGAGGGTGGCTCTCGATGAAGCACAAAAGATTGCCTCCCTCCGACTCAATGAAAATATTGCGGTGAACGACGAGCTTGCCAGACTATCGGGCGCCCTAGAAGATAGTCGGCAACTGGTGCAACAAAATGAGATTGCAATAGCCCACTTGCTGGAACAAGTTGCAGAACAAAATACCGCGTTGCAAGCCGCTCTTCAACGCACTGAACACTGGCAATCACAACACGCGGAAGTGCTGGCGTCGCGAACCTGGCGCTGGACTCAACCACTACGCAAAGTTGCAGACTCACTGAAGTCGCTCACTACAAAATTTAAGATATAGCCTGGATAAAACAAAACCCAACAATGGAGCAGTAATGTCTGAGCCCACGCCAAATAATTCTATTCACTTCAGTAACGATCACCTCAGCGGTACACGCTTTCATTGTGTTCCGGCGCATCACCTGGAGCTGATCGACAACACCGGGCTTTGGCAGTCGACTGGCGACGATCCCCAGTTTGCACTTGTCCCAGACGACGGATCTTCGCTGCCATCAGGCTGGGTGTTGATCGATATTCGGTTGGAATATCAGGAGAATGCACGGCGAGCGCGCTTGTACTGGAACGACGGAGGCGGGTATCACGAACGTCAATGCCATCTCCTGCCGCTACCAATTGGCGGCAAAGTCCGCGCCGTTCTGCCACTACCAAAAGGTTTGGTCAGTTTACGTCTTGACCCGCTCGATTGCCCCGGCATCTTCAAGCTTGGCGCTGTTGTGATGCGTCCGATGTCGAAGCTGCGCACCGCCTTTCATTTGCTACAACCTTACCCGGCCAGAGCGCTGCGTAACCCTGCGTATTATTCCGAAGTAGTAAAACAGCTGGTTAAACTTTGGTGGGTACGCGGCACTCCTGCGGTGAAGGGATTTCTGGCTCAGCTTGCAGGCTCTCACGATGGCACTGCAGCACGTATTTATATGCAGCGCGAACTGCATGCATATGAGAGGGAGCGAAAAGTAACGACCCCCACATTACTGCCCGGTGTGGTTGGTCGTGCTGCACGCGCCTCCATTTATCAGCGGAAAAACCAACGGCCACAAATCGCCATAGGCTTGGTGGAGCATTTCGGTGATATCGTCGCGTGTGAACCCGTTGCACGCTACTTGAAACAGCAGTCGCCCGATGCTGATATTGTTTGGGTAGTAATGGAGCGCTACCGAGAGCTTATTGACAGTAACCCTTATGTCGATCGCACAGTGGCGGTGGATTGCCTTACCGACTGGATCAAGCTCACGTCTCACGGCATATTTGATCGTGTTATTGACCTACATGTGAATGAACGAGTGTGTCAACACTGCAATATTCCGCTCTTCAAGAAAAGTGGTGACGTTTCTATCACTGGCAATAACTATTTCAACTTCGGTAACCTCCTTCGCTCGTTTTGTCTGGGTGCCGGGTTACCGCCACTTGATACTGCACCAAAGGTTTATATACCTGAAGAAGTCCCAGGCGCGGTCGATGCACTCGGACTACCTGAACGCTATGTGGTATTGCATTGCTGTTCAAACAGCGTGTTTAAGGACTGGGATTTTTTAAAATGGAATACCTTGGCCGAACATATTACGACGAACCTGGGAATATCAGTAGTTGAGGTGGGCCTGGAGCCAGTACTCCAGCAAGACAAAACCAATATTATTAATCTGTGCGGCAACCACTCCCTATTAGAGACCGCAGAAGTTATTCGACGTGCGACATTATTTATTGGTGTCGAAAGCGGGCCGGCGCACCTTGCCAACGCGGTCAATACATTTGGAATTGTTTTGGTTGGGCAGCTCGCGTCTTTCGCTCATTACAACCCTTACAGCGGTGGGTATGGCGATGGCAGCAACGCCCTACTCATACGCAATGAAAACGGCCCAGCCGCTGCGCTACCACTCGACTTGGTACAAAATGCCGTCGATCAAAGGCTAAGTGCCGACCACAATGAAGCGACGATATCAGCATCCGATTCGCAAATACTCGTGACCGATCCAAGCGATTTCCATTCAAGCAGCGACAATGAACCACCTCGCCTGATCGCATTTTATCTGCCGCAATACCATCCGATCCCGCTCAATGATGAGGCGTGGGGGAAAGGTTTTACCGAATGGCGCAACGTCGGCAAATCCCGCCCGTTTTTCGATGGTCAATATCAGCCGCGCCTGCCGGGTGAACTCGGGTATTACGATCTGCGCGTACCGGAAATTATGGAGCAACAGGCTGCGTTGGCGCAGGAGCACGGACTGCACGGATTCTGTTACTACCTGTATTGGTTCCAGGGCAAGCGCTTGCTCAATATTCCAATCGATAACATGCTGCGTCAAAAGAAACCGAATCTGCCCTTTTGCTTTTGCTGGGCCAATGAAAACTGGACAAGACGTTGGGATGGCGCGGAAAAAGAAATTCTGATGGCTCAAAATCATACGCACGAAGACGATATTAAATTTATTCGTCACATGATTCCTGCGTTCGATGATCCGCGATATATCCGTATCAACGGTCGCCCGCTGCTGTTGATTTATCGCACCGAGCTTTTTCCAGACCCACTGCGGACCGTCGACACATGGCGTACAGAATTACGGAAAGCCGGTATTAGTGATCCATATCTTGTCCGGTGCGAGGGCTTCGATCCCTGGACCAATCCAGAAGACATTGGCTTTGATGCATCTTACGAAGTACCGACTTTTATTCTGCCGAATGAGCTGCGCTACGACGATCTATCCAAGTTGAATATCGACCCCGAATTTACCGGCCGAATTTTTGACTACGAAAAAATCGTGCAATTTTATGCCAACCGGGAAGAAGTACCGTATCGACGATTTAAAGATGTAATGCTGGCTTGGGACAATACACCTCGACACGGCAAGAACGCGGTGGTGTTTCACGATGTATCGCCTGAAAAATATGGCGAGTGGCTGCAAAATGCCATGCAGTACACAATGAAACGATTCAAGGGCGAAGAGCGTATTGTTTTTATCAATGCCTGGAACGAATGGGCTGAAGGTTCTTACTTGGAACCAGACTTGCGCTATGGAAAAAGCTTTCTTGAAGCAACAAGAGAAGCTACTGCCAGGTTGCAATTAAAAACCTACGATCATTCAGCAAAGCAAGTTAATCAACTTACCGAAAGCTAATAACTTTTAACGGACAATCCAAACATCAATGTCGACTAAAGTTGTCCTTAAAAATTATGGCCCATGGGGATTTTACAGTGCTACTCTCTGTACATTTTATGCGTTTTTTGGCCGCCTTTGCGGTGGTTGTGCACCACTCTGCGTATTATTTCGGATCGACGATAACAGTTGGGGCTGCTGGCGTTGATATTTTCTTTGTTATCAGCGGCGTTGTGATTGGGTATGCCACTAAAGATGGCGACTCTGTGTGGGCATTTTGCTTAAAACGAATAATTCGCGTGATGCCTCTATACTGGCTTGCGACAATTGTGTACTCAGGATTTAAATATTTCGAGTGGAGTCAAATCCCAACCACCGAATCTACTGTGAGATCTATGTTACTTGTACCAATATTTGGTACGGACTGGCATCCGATCTATTGGCCAGCGTGGACGCTAGGCTACGAGCTATTTTTCTATTCGCTTTATGCCTTACTACTGGCTGCATTCTCAAAAAATGTAACCCTGATATGCGCACTAATTATTTCTTTTATTTCTGTAATTTTAATACCCGTTCCTGGTGCTGAGCATGTTTTTGTGGACAATCGGTTGTATTTTGAATTTGCGCTGGGCCTAGTAGTTGCCGAATTTATCAAAAATGGTGGCCGAGTCAGCCAACAGTTCGGAATGGTATGCGCAATCATCGCGATTATTATTTTTTCCCTCAATTACAAATCGAATGGCATTGAAAGGGCATTAGCTTGGGGCGTACCTAGCTTGTTGCTAGTGATAGGGGCTTTTGGGCTTGAATCGTCAGCACTACTGAAAAGTAAAATAGCCATTCTTTTAGGTAACGCCAGCTATTCAATATATTTATTTCACATCACCACCATTGAATTCATGCTAGAAACCTTAAAAAGGCACGGCGCTACAACGGAGATATTAAAGGAGTATCAAATTGTAAGCATAGTGGCGCTATCGACGAGCTCGATAGCCGTTGGAATATTTTTACATATCGTGATTGAGCGCCCGCTGCTGCGCGCGCTCAGACGGGCCGTATTCACTCCACTCACTAGGGCTCGCGCAGGAACGGCACTCTCGCAGCTGTAGTATTTGACAAAGCTCGTTACTCTGCAAACAATTTAAAGGTGATTAACGATGAAGGCCCATTGGAATCTTTCTCAAATATCGGATGAGGTTTACAAAACAAAATTCTCATCTTTACCCAGCATAATTTCAGATTGGACGGGAGAGTTTGGTGGGTTGGCCGGAAAAGATATTTTGGATTTTGGATGCGGGGAGGCAACCACCGCACTCGGCATTGCCCTACAGCATAATCCAAGGCGCGTAGTTGGCGTTGAAATTCAAGATGAGTATCAACGCTGTACCGGCTTGGCCAAAGAACAGATCGGATTGGACGCACTGCCAGAGAACCTTGATCTCATTCGGGTGACTCCTGGAGAGCTTCACAACACCACTGATAGATTCGATGTTATCTATAGCTGGTCTGTTTTTGAGCACATCCCTCATCCGATGATTCCGGGAATACTAAAAATGCTGCTCGGGGCGCTTAAGCCACACGGAGTGCTCTTCATTCAGGTTGCCCCACTTTATTATTCCGCCGAGGGCTCGCACATGACCGCATGGGTGAAAGAGCCTTGGTGCCACCTTCTACATCAGCATGACATTTTCTATGAAAAGCTCGAGCAACACACAAAAGATCGCGAAGAAGCAAAATCCCTCTGGAATACATATCGCACACTGAATCGAGTTACCGCCCAACAGCTAGCATCTTTTGTCACTGCTGCTGGATTTGAAACTCTTAGGGATTATCGAACACAAGATGAATATGCCGTTCCAGCTGAGCTTCTGTCTATTTACACCAAGGAGGTTCTGGTTACCAATCAGATAGTGCTTCTATTGCGCAATCAGAATCAATATTAGGATCACACAGAAATGCGGTTGGCTTTACTAAAGAATTGATTAAGCAATGCCTGGCGGAGAAAAAATGAACAGTAGTGATAGCTCAACACGACCGACATATGGAAACATTCTTCCTTACTTCGTATCTTGCTCAATTATAATATTATACGTGGCATATATTGCCACGTATGGGGTTAATGTACCGTATTGGGACGAATGGCAAATAGTTCCTCTGTTCCAGAAATTCTATTATGGCAACTTGCATTTTTTTGAGCTTCTTACCGCAAAACACAACGAGCACCTTGTTTTTGTTTCATTCTCATTCATGCTTTTGCAGGATTTAATAACCGGTTTTAATACAAAATCTTTACTTTATACAAGCGCCATACTTCAAATTTCCTCCTTTTTAATTCTTTCCAAGATCGCCTGGAATCTTCTTGCAAAAAACCAACTGCGGCCGTGGCTATTCGTGTTTATGGCAATTGCGATTTTTTCCATAAGCCAGCATAAAAATACGTTATGGGCATTTCAAACCGCGTGGTACCTAATTACATTTTTATTTGCAGCAAGTTTGTTTGTTTTGGAAAAGACATACTCATCGTCAAATAAATATTTTCAAATTCGACTAACAATTGCAGCCACTCTTCTCGCCGCACTTGCGTCGTTTTGCTCCTTTCAAGGGCTAATTGTTTGGGCAGCCGGCGCAGTTTTCATATTTGCAAAAAATGATCTTTCATTTTCGCAGCTTAGGCGGGACCGCAATGCATACATTTGGCTGGTTTGTGCATCGATTACTTTAGCGGTCTTTTCAGCCATATGGTTAAGAGATGCGAATCAACCGCCACTTTTCAACGGAAGTCTAATAGCCAGATTAGGCACCTCTCTGTACATAACGGTAGGCACGCTTGGCGCCGCTGTTGGTGAGGCCGGAAGCCGAATTGTAATGTTGTCGGGGGGGCTGTATGTATTGTTATTGATTGGCGCTTTGGTAAAAATTCAGCGCTCCTCCCATCGATCCGAATATGCAACGCCGTTAGCCTTGGTGTCGTTCGGACTGATTTTTGGATTGCTTGTGGGTTTAGGGCGAGCGCCTTTTGGTACATCAATCGTAAATGAAACTCGCTATGGTGCCTACGCGCTTCTAAGCACTATCGGATTAGTGATTATTTACTTCCACAAGCAATCCACAGGGAATGACCTCCTGCTATCAGTCCTGAGAAAAATACTCCTGGGCTATATAGTTTTTTCAGGTGCAATTAGTGGATATTGTGGTTTGGTCAAAGCCATTGAGTGGCGAACAGATCAACAAATTGCAGCGATGCTGCTCAAACGCTATCACCAAACATCGGACTTTCAGATCAAAAGAGTTCTTTTTGGCGACAGTAGTTTCGTGCGAGCAAATGCAGATTTTCTTGCATCCCATTCTTTAAATCTATTCAGCGAGACGACGCCGGGCGTGCCAACTAATATTTCAGCCTACGCCACTCCGCCTACGTCATTTGTCGATGTTATCGAGCGCTTTCCCGAAGACAAAATAGCTATCAACAAACTTTGGGACGCCTATTTGATTGCGGGAGATTTGCAACGCGCCTTCGATGTAACTTCAGATGATTTTGCATTTAAGCTAATTAAATGGACCAGTGGTGCAACGAAAGATGGCGGTCACTACGTGGGGGATTATTTAAAAGAATACTCAAATGAGTACGCCCGTATCAGTGAGGCACTATCTAAACCTTAAATAGCTCACAACCACTTGAGCTTTATAATCCACATCGCACGATGAAACACCGCATTGCTGGTGCGGCTGCAGCTTTTGGAATTTATATATTTTGTTATTCGAATCGACCGCACAAAGCTGACCTTATGCCGAAATTGAAATCCGAAGAAAGGACGCATTAAAAAATGCAGCCCCCATCTACAAAGAATGGTGATATTCAGTCCCTGCGCGGAATAGCCATTCTCTTTGTGATGCTCCAGCACTATCGGGGCAGGCTGCCCACCCCCAGCCAGTATCACGCGGTTTTTAATCACTTTGCATTTTGGAGCGGTGTCGATATTTTTTTCGCGATCTCAGGTTTTGTGATAGCGAAATCACTTTTTGACACCCGCAGCAAGTCTTTAGACTCGAAACTCTCACACTTGGAGTGGCGAGCTTTCTGGATTCGCCGCATCAGTCGGCTACTGCCTGGCGCCTGGCTCTGGGCCAGCATTGCTTTTCTGTTAGCGCCTGTTCTGGCAAGTACTAGTAACCACGAGTTAATCCCTGTGTTAAAAGGTAGTTTGGCCGCGATATTCGGCGTGTCCAATATCTATTGGTGGGACTGCGTTGCGCATGCAAAGATCGGTATTTCGTGCGGCAATCCCGACATCAACGGGATCTATTGGAGCCTATCTCTTGAGGAACAGTTTTATCTAATCGCATCAGTGGGATTGGTTTTTTTAACGCTCAAGAAATTCATACAATTTGCATTGCCGCTAGTCATCATTACCTCGATCCTCTTTAGTTACCCGCCGTTTTCCCTACCCTGGGTGCTTCGCCCTCAAGCATTGTTACTTGGAGTAGCGGCATTCTGCTTAACTCGCCGACTACCCTCACTGGCTTCCAATGCATCAATATCAATTCGATCGATGCGCATGGGAACGATGGCGATATCCATACTCGTCATAGCAAGCGCTCCCGTTGCGACGACCACGTTCGCAGTTCCGATAATAGCAGTATTTTCGGCCTTGCTAGTGCTGGCCGCAGCCCAAGGCAGCGCATGGTCAACATTGCTAATTGGACGCATGCTCGCCTGGACCGGAGAACGGTCTTATTCCATCTATCTATGCCATCTCCTGGTCTTTCTTTCGATACGAGAAATTATTACCCGAGTATCGGGAGTGCCTGCTGACAATATAAATGGGGCAGGAATTTTTTGTGTTGTGTTTCCGATCTCGCTGGCCACAGCCGCTTTGGTAGGGCATTTATCTTATAGATATTTCGAGTATCCTCTCGCCGCTCTAGGCCGATCAAAATCAACATAGATTTTGGTGCCCACCGAACCGAACAACGCGATTGCATAGACAATCACTAATATCTAAATGCTCGAAGTGCGCCTGTAGTTGATAAGCACTTGTCCGTCGGAGACTTAATCTTGCCCCTATCACCCATCTATTTGCGCGACCGCATCGAATCGTTGGACATGCTGCGCGGTCTTGCCGCGCTAGCTGTCGTTATCGCACACACAACTTCCTTTGGACTATACCAACAGCCAATATGGGATTGGCTTAAATGGACCCCGCTACGCCTACTATGGTCTGGACATCAGGCAGTTATTCTTTTCTTCGCACTGAGCGGTTTTGCACTTACCAGGATGCTTGAGGGCTCTGAAAAGCCCATGTCCTATTCGACCTTTATTTTCGTCCGAATTATTCGGCTCTACCCCCCCTATATTGCCTCAGTCGTCATTGCACTCTTAATCTATCGCGGCCTACACATGGCGGGTTTTCAATGGACGGCAGGCTGGATGAACACTGTTAATCCAACTATGGATACAGCACTGTTATTGCGGCATGCGTTAATGCTTGGAAATTTCAATACAGGAATAATCAACCCACCGATTTGGTCGATCGTTCATGAAATGCGGTTATCGTTAATTTTCCCGCTACTTTTTATTTTAGTCCGACGCTATGCCTTATGGGCGATCGCAATTCTCGCATGCTGCTCAATTGCGATTGCCGGACTTCAAATAAGCGGCTTTTTTTTCGCAGCAGAGGATCTTCGGCTGCATCCATTATTAACATTGCACTATGCGCTGTTCTTTTCATTGGGAATATTTGTCGCGCGCAATGCCGAGTCACTACAGCAGCGGGCTAAATCGCTGCCACTCAACCAACGATCATTCGGCTGGGTTATCGGCTTGATACTTTATGCATATCCATTCGATAACCCCTGGAGCCAAGGGGAACGAATGCTCGGGGATATAATCATCGGTATAGGATCGGTAATAATTATTATTCTGTCGCTTGCGCTGAACGACTCGCCCATCAGAGCAATAGGAATTCGCCTCGGACGAATTTCCTACTCACTGTATTTAAATCACTACGTGATTATAGCTGCTTCTGCCATCTTGCTCTATTCACAGTTCGGCAGCATTGCGGTTTGGCTCGCTGCACTACCGTGTTCAATTGCACTAGCCCACATTTTTTATGCCGGGATTGAACGGCCTGCAATAAATTTGGCTCGACGGTGGCGAATCAAAAAGAATATTAGGCATATGCGTACAGTTTAGGGCTGCGCGAACAAAGTTAAAAACTTAAAACGGCGCGGCTCCACTGTGGCAAAATACCGACCAGTTTTTCCTTGAATTTGATTTGCTTGGCAATAACATTAACCTTGACATGGCCTACTGAATGCCGAACAGGATAGTAATTACAGGTGCAGCCGGCCTAGTCGGACAAAACTTGATTCTTTTGTTGCGCGAACGTGGTTACGTCAACATCACTGCAATCGATAAACACCGCGCCAATTTAGATCTGCTCGTCAAATTGAACCCCGGCATTAAAATCGTCCAAGCCGATCTCTATACCGATGGCGAATGGACGAAGGAGTTCGTCGGTTGCGATATGGCTATCATCCTTCACGCGCAGATTACATCTAAGCGATCGGAAGAATTTGTGCGAAATAACATCGAGGCCAGCAAAGTTGTGCTCGCTACGCTGAAAGAGCAAGCGGTGCCTTACACCATCCAGATCAGTTCATCGGTAGTTAATTCGGTGGCCGATGATGACTACACTAATACTAAGAAAGCCCAAGAGCAGTTGTTTCTGGAGAGCGGGCTGCCAGGCTGTATCCTACGCCCCACATTGATGTACGGTTGGTTTGATCCCAAACATTTCGGTTGGCTTTCGCGCTTTATGGAGAAAGTGCCGGTATTTCCTATCCCCGGCCATGGTCGTTACATGCGCCAGCCACTCTACGAAAGGGATTTTTGTCGCGCGATAATCTGGTGTTTGGAAAATAAGCCGCAAGGCGAAATCTACGATTTAGTCGGGCAGGATCGTATCGACTATATCGATATCATTCGCGCGATTCGCGATGTGAAAGACCTCAAGACACCCATCATCAAGATTCCCTACCATTTGTTTGCATTGCTGCTGAAGATATATGCACTGTTCAGTGATAAGCCGCCATTTACTGCCAGCCAGCTAAAAGCATTGACTGCCGGTGATGATTTCAAGGGCGTGGATATTGAGAAAACTTTCGGCTTTCGACCCACACCATTCACCGAAGGTATCAAAGAGACCTTTTGTCATCCGGTTTATTCAAAATACGTTGTGGAGCGGATATGAGCGCCGTTAAGAATATTGCTGTCATCGGCGCAGGCCCAATGGGTTTGGCGGCTGCGTACGAACTCTGCAAGAAAGGACATCGAATAACTGTATTCGAAAAGGCCGCGCAAATTGGCGGCATGTCCGTGAGTTTTGATTTCGATGGCACCCATATCGAACGCTATTACCATTTTGTTTGCGCCACTGATTTCACGCTGTTTCGCTATCTTGATGAGCTTGGCATTACTAACGCCTTGCATTGGACCAGAACGCGAATGGGTTTCTATTTCAACGGACGCTTGTATGACTGGGGTCATCCATTTGCGTTATTGAAGTTTGATGGGCTGGGGTGGATCGCAAAGGCACGTTATGCGCTGCATGTGATGTATACCCGTGGCATCAAGGATTGGCGTGCGCTGGATAAAATTTCTGCAACCGAGTGGCTGCACAAATGGCTGGGAGCAAAAGGCTACGACGTGCTGTGGCGCAGTCTGTTCTACTACAAATTTTACGAACTGCAGAATGAGCTTTCCGCCGCGTGGTTGGGCACGCGCATCAAGCGGGTCGCGCTGTCGCGCAAAAGTCTTTTCGTTGAAGAGATGGGCTATCTCGAAGGCGGATCAGACGTTGTACTGAACGCACTGGAGGGGAAGTTACGCTCGATGAATTGCGATATTCGTCTGGCACAAGGTATCGACGAGATCGTCATCCAGAGCGGCCAGGTGCGTGGCGTGCGCATTGGCGATGACGTCCAGTATTTCGATCAGGTTATCTCGACTGCACCGCTGCCCTACCTGGTCAAAATGGCCCCAGCATTGCCGCTGGTGGAGCACCAAAAAATTGCTGCGATTCGCAATGTTGGCGTGGTGTGTGTGATTCTGAAACTGAAAAATGCGTTTACGCGTAACTTCTGGATGAACATCAACGATCCGCGCATCGAAATTCCCGGACTGATCGAATACTCAAATCTCAATCCGCTCGGCAATGCAATTGTTTACGCACCTTATTACATGCCGCAATCGAACCCAAAATACCTACGTGACCCGCAAGTGTTCGTCGACGAGACATTGGCTTATATGAAGCTAATCCGCCCCGATTTCGATCCGAAGAACGAAGTACTGGCAGCAACCGCATCACGATACGAGTATTCTCAAACCGTATGCAGCCCGGGATTTTTCGATGCACTACCGCCGATGGAGAGTGCTGCAACAGGTTTGTTTTTGGCCGATACCTCGCACTACTATCCTGAAGACCGTTCTATCACCGAGAGCCTGCAGGTCGGCTGCAAGCTCGCTGAGCTGGCACACGCCCAATCCAGCGGCAATATCTGATGCAATCTATACAACAGATTATTCGCTTCCTATTTGCTGGAGGCATTGCTGCTGCAGCAAATTTTGGTTCGCGTTTTATTTTCAGCATCTGGCTCAATTATACGACTGCCATCATTCTTGCTTACTTGGTCGGCATGGCGGTGGCGTTTGTATTAATGCGCCTTTTCGTTTTCGATGCTGCACACAAAGCCGCCGGACCACAGGTGTTTAAATTTGTTATCGTGAACCTGTTCGCCGTTTTGCAAACTCTGGCGATCAGCCTGGCCCTGGTACGCTGGGCCTTTCCCGCGCTCGGTATGACTTGGTTTCCGGAAGCCGTGGCTCATCTTACCGGCGTGCTGATACCGGTGGTGACCAGTTATTTCGGTCACCGTTATGCGACGTTTAAATAATTTCTGAATCAGGATGCGATTCCCGAATGATTCCGCTTTGTGTCGACCTTGATGGCAGTCTGATCCGCAGCGATATGCTGCACGAGTCGTCAATTATTTTCGCGAAAAACAAACCTTGGCATGTCGTCGCGATCCCCGGCTGGCTGCTGCGTGGCAAGGCTCACCTGAAACAAAAAATAGCAGCAGTTGCCGATGTCGATGTGCAGTTGCTGCCTTACAACGATGAGTTACTCGATTGGCTTAAGACGGAGCGCGCTAGCGGCCGCAAGCTAATTTTATGCACTGCATCTGATGCGAAATACGCTCAAGCCGTTGCCGCTCACCTCGAGCTATTCGACGACGTTATGGCAAGCGATGGCTCAACTAATCTGTCCGCAGGCAACAAAGCCGCCGCTTTAGTCGCGCGTTTTGGCGACAAAGGTTTCGATTATGTCGGTAATTCGTCGGCGGATCTGGCTGTATGGGCGCAGGCGAATCGCGCGATTGTAGTTGGCGACAAGCATCTCTCTGACAAAGCTGCGCACGTCAGCATTGTCGAACGAACCATTATTCCAGCACGGGCAGCGCGTGCAAAAATTTGGATGCGCGCATTGCGCGTGCACCAGTGGCTGAAAAATCTGCTCGTTTTTTTACCGTTGCTCGGCGCTCACCGTTGGCTGGATAGCGAAGCTATAACAAATTCGGCCCTTGCTTTTTTAAGTTTCAGCCTGTGCGCTTCTGCCGTCTATTTACTAAATGACCTGCTGGATCTGGAGAGCGACCGGCGCCATCCGCGCAAAAAATCGCGCCCGTTTGCAGCGGGCACATTATCAATTCCGTCCGGCATTGCGGTGTCAGCTGCACTATTTTTTGGTGCACTTTGCATCGCAGCATTATTGGGACAATCGTTTCTATTCTGGCTGCTCGCCTATGCCGCACTTACAACAACATATTCGTTCTTGTTGAAGCAGTTTCCGTTGGTGGATTGTTTATCGCTCGCCGCTCTGTATACGCTGCGTATCATTGCAGGCGGTAGTGCCATCGATCAGCCCCTTTCATTCTGGTTGCTCGCGTTTTCGTTGTTCTTATTTTTGTCGCTCGCGTTTATCAAACGCTACGCTGAGCTTCTCTCCGGCATCAAAGCAGGAAAGAACTCGGCGCATGGTCGGGGCTATATAGCCGACGACCTACAGTTACTACAATCGATCGGATTGGCTTCCGGATTTTCTGCAACATTGGTAATGGCGTTATATTTGAATAGTGCGGAGGTCGCACATCTTTATCACCATCCGCAAATATTGTGGCTGACGATGCCGGTATTACTGTTCTGGACTAGCTGGATGTGGCTTAAAGCATCGCGCGATCAGATGCATGACGACCCCGTGGTGTTTGCTATCGAGGATCGCGCCAGCCTAATTGCCGGCGCAATTTTTATCGGTGTGATGTGGCTCGCGTCATAGCGACAGGCGTTTGAAAAACCGCTCTGGCACTAACCGAATCAGCATAAGTATCAGCCACCAAAATCCCGGCAGATAAACAACATCCTTTTTCTTGTCGATGGCTTTTTCAATGCCTATCGCAATTGTCTCTGCGCTCGCCCACAGTGGCCCTTTGGGAAACGCTGCGGTCATGGGCGTGTTGACGAAGCCCGGCTTTATCGTCACCACATGCACATTCGATTTGTACAAGCGATTACGCAGCCCCTGCAAAAACGTGCTGACCGCACTTTTTGCTGTGCCGTATACGTAATTCGATTGGCGACCACGATCGCCCGCGACGGAGCTAATCACTGCGATGGATCCATGCCGCTTCAACTCCATCTGATTAGCCAATAGCGTCAACAACGCAATTGCACTCATCGCATTTGTCGTTAATTCATGCAAAGTCGAGGCAACACTAGCTTCGCATGCCTTCTGATCACTCAGGGTGCCGTGCGCGATCAAAACAATATCGATATGACCCAGCGCATCATTCACTGCGCTCAGCGTTGACTGGTGGCTAGCGAAATCGTTGGCATCAAAAACTGCGGTGTAAACCTCTGCAGCGCCTCTGATTTTTAAATCGGCAGCCATAGTTGATAGCCGCTCTGAATTTCTGGCCAGCAGGAATAGCTTACTGCCTCGCAGAGCATAGCGGCGCGCGGTGGCTTCAGCGATCGCCGAGGTTGCACCAACAATCAATATATTTTGCATTTAAAGTCCCAAGCGTCGTGATTGCAAGGAAGCGAATTTGTGCAGCGCACCATATCGCTCGCGCACTTGCTGAAATTGTTCCCATTGCGGATAGCTTTGTTTAAATGTGGTTTCGCTCATCCGCGCATCTTTGGTCAGATAAACGCGCCCACCGTAATCGAGCACTTGCCGGTCCAGCTCATCGAGCAACTCAAACAGCCCGTTTTCCAGCTTGAAATCAAGAGCCAGCGTATAGCCTTCGAATGGAAACGAGAGATAGTTTTCATTCTGCTTGCCGAAGACTTTTAGTACAGCCAAAAATGAACCGCGACCGGAGCGCGCAATGCGTTGCAAAATTTCACGCATTGCCGTTTCACCGGCTGCTTTCGGAATGACAAACTGATATTGCAAAAACCCTTTCTTTCCATAGAGGCGGTTCCAATGCTGAATGCCGTCGAGCGGATAAAAAAATGGCTCGTAGTGCACAACACGTTGTTGGCGCGATGCGCGTACGCGATTGAAATACAGCGCATTAAATGCAGCGATAGAAAATTTGTTCAGCAGAAAGCTCGGCATATCGATCGGCAATGCCAATATCTTTTTTCTCGCCACCACAAGCTCGCCATGTTGAACATGCTCGCCCAGCATGATGAGCGATCTCCCCAGCGCCGGGCCGCGTTTAAGGCAATCGATCCACGCCACCGAGTAAGTACTACCTGCATTGCTCTCGAACAACGAGAGCGCCTGATCGATATTGGCCGCTTTCAGTGTGGTTTCATCGATAAATGCGCTACTGATGCGTCGCAATTGAATTCGCGCTTCGAGAATAATTCCGGTGAGACCCATACCGCCGCACGTGGCGCGAAACAAATCAGTGTGCTTATTGAGCGAACAGGTAATTACGTCGCCACTCGCCAGCGCTACTTTTAAATCAATCACGTGGGCACTGAAGCAGCCATCAATATGATGATTTTTGCCGTGCACGTCGCTTGCAATCGCACCACCTACCGTAACAAAGCGTGTACCAGGCGTCACCGGAATAAACCATCCTCGAGGCACGAATACCGCCAGCAGATCGGCCAGCGAAACGCCGGCCTGGCAGCGCACGACCCCCGTCGTTGCATCAAAATCGAGCAAATGGGTTAGCGCGCCGGTACTGCAAATATTTGCGGATAGCGCGCTGTCGCCGTAACTGCGCCCTAGACCTCGCGCAATGACAGTATTTATTTGTGCGAGCTTTTTTACGGCTTCCGAATTACTTGACGCTGAATAGACGCTGGCATCGATTTGGGGATAGCGACCCCAGCCGTATATTGATGTCATGCGGGACTGATCCCGCTGAAAGATATTGCGACCCGCGTTATTTCCTGCATTCGATTGACAATTCCCTTAACAAAAATTTTCATTTGCAATCAAACCGCTGCATGGATGCAACCCATCAAAAATGCCGCTACACCCATAGACAAGATATTGGTTCTACATAAAGATTATTGCCGAATGGAACAATTTTGTCCCCCATCGCATAAAACCAAGCCAAGCATGAAATCTTTCGCACACGCTTCCATCAGTTTTTGCAGCCCTTTAAAATCGTGAGCATTCATCGTCGCGGCGGCCTTGATCTCTACTCCGCTACCGCACCGACTTGATTTTCGATAACGATATCCGTTCCCACTTGATCCTTGTCGCGGTAGTCATATGCTCGTACGATTCTTCACTCCAAGATATTTGTTTGAGAATTTCGGAGTGCTCTCTGGCAATTCGCTAGGTGCGCAAGGTTATGTGCCCGCATTTTTCACAACATTTATCAAACTACCGCGCTGTTTCAGCTTTTTAGCTTCGTCTATTCCAGGTGGAAGCTCCGTCCAATCCGGATTTCAACGGCCGCGGATCAAATTCCGGCATTCCCTGCGCTACCTTCGCACCCGCTTTTTATGATCCAATAGCACCCCAGCTTTTCGCACTACCTCATATACCCTCAGGAGTTTTGTTATGTCCATGGCCGACCGCGATGGTCTGATTTGGTTTGATGGCGAAATGATCCCTTGGCGTGATGCCAAGGTGCATGTGCTGACTCACACGCTGCATTACGGCATGGGCGTGTTCGAGGGTGTGCGCGCCTACCATACCGAAAGTCGCGGGACCTGCATTTTTCGCTTGAACGAGCACACCACGCGTCTGCTCGATTCGGCCAAGATCATGAACATGCAGGTGCCATTCAGCCATGCGGATTTGAACGAAGCTCAGCGCCGCGCGGTGCGGGATAATAACCTGAAGGAAGCCTATATCCGCCCGGTGATTTTCCTCGGTTCGGAAGGCATGGGGCTGCGTGCGACCGGCCTGAAAGTTCACGTTGCGGTCGCGGCCTGGGATTGGCCTTCGTATATGGCGCCGGAAGCACGCGAGCTCGGCATCAAGGTGCGGACCAGTTCGTTCACGCGCCATCACGTCAATATCTCGATGACGCGCGCGAAAGCCAACGGTAACTACATCAATTCGATGCTGGCGCTGCAGGAAGCATTGTCCGGCGGTGCGGATGAAGCGTTGTTGCTCGATCCGGAAGGCTACGTCGCCGAAGGTTCCGGCGAGAATGTGTTCATCGTCCGCGATGGCATCATCTATACGCCGGAGCTGACGTCTTGCCTGAATGGCATCACGCGCAACACCATCCTCAATCTGTCAAAAGAAGCCGGCTATCAACTGGTCGAAAAACGGATCACCCGCGATGAGGTGTATATCGCCGACGAAGCGTTTTTCACCGGCACTGCTGCGGAAGTACTGCCAATTCGCGAGCTCGATGGTCGCACCATCGGCGCCGGCCGTCGCGGTCCGGTGACGACCAAGCTGCAATCGATGTATTTCGATCAGGTGAAAGGCCGCCGCAGCCAGTTTCCGGAGTGGCTGACACCCGTCGCTTGAAGCAACACATGAGCACCAGAAGCGTCGCGAGCACAGCAGCTTCCGTGTTGATCGTCGGCCCGGCCTGGGTCGGCGACATGGTCATGGCGCAGACACTGTTTACGCTGCTGCGCCAGCAAAATCCCAAGATAGTAATCGATGTATTGGCCCCAGCCTGGAGCCTGCCGTTGCTTGCGCGCATGCCCGAAGTTCGGCGCGCTATCGCAATGCCACTCGGGCACGGCAAGCTCGAACTGCGCGTGCGCTATCGACTCGGCCGCGAGTTGCGCGCACAGCGCTACGATCAGGCCCTTCTGCTGCCGAACTCGCTAAAGTCGGCGCTGGTACCGTGGTTCGCGCGTATTCCGCGCCGCACCGGCTGGCGCGGCGAAATGCGCTACGGTCTGCTCAACGATCTGCGCTCGCTCGACAAGCAGAAATATCCGCTGATGGTGCAGCGCTTCGCCGCGCTTGCATTTTCGCCGAATGCGAAACTGCCGGATAAGTTGCCGTACCCCGCGTTGACGATCGACATCGATGCCCGCACCGAGTTGCTGCGCCAGTTCCAGCTCGATGGCGCGGCGCCGTTTCTCGCGCTGTGCCCCGGCGCCGAATTTGGTCCATCCAAGCGCTGGCCCGAACAGCATTACGCCACCGTCGCCGCCGCGATGATTGAACGCGGTTGGCGCGTCGCGATTTTTGGATCGGGCAACGACAAGGCGGTAGCCAAGAACATCATCGCGCTGTTGTCAGAAACCGCGCGTCAGCACGCGATTAATCTCGCAGGTACGACAAAGTTGGAGCAGGCGGTCGATTTGTTATCCGCAGCAAGTGCCGTGGTCAGCAATGATTCCGGCCTGATGCATATCGCGGCGGCGGTTGGCCGGCCATTGGTGGTTGTATATGGCTCGACGTCGCCGGCATTTACGCCGCCGCTCGCTGAACATGTAAAGATTTTGCAGCTTGAAGTGGATTGCGGTCCCTGCTTTCAGCGCGAATGTCCGCTAGGCCATTTAAAATGCCTGCAACAACTGGAACCCGCGCGCGTCATCGCCGCGATCGATGAATTAATCGCGCCGGGCCACAACAATATTGCTGCGCTGGAGCTGCGTTAGTGCGGATACTGGTCGTTAAAACCTCTTCGCTCGGCGACATTATTCACACCCTGCCTGCACTCACCGACGCGATGCGCGCGCTGCCTGCGATCAAATTCGATTGGGTGGCAGAAGAATCTTTCGCCGAGGTGCCGAGCTGGCACCCGGCGGTGGCCGAAGTATTTCCGATCGCGATCCGGCGCTGGCGCAAATCGATTCTAACGACCGCACTCAGCGGCGAATGGCGACGTTTCAAACAGCAGTTGCACGAGCAGCACTACGATCTGGTGATCGACGCGCAGGGGTTGCTGAAAAGCGCATGGGTAGCACGGCAAGTGGGTGCACCCATTTGTGGGCTCGATAAAAACTCCGCGCGTGAGCCCATCGCTTCCCGCTTCTATCAGCAAAAAATTGCCGTGCCGTGGGAGTTGCATGCGGTTGAGCGCGTGCGCCGCTTATTTGCTGCGGCGCTCGACTATCCATTACCTGAATCGGCCGGCGATTATGGCCTCGATAGAAATCAATTCGTCGATATTATTCCGCGTGAGCAACGCGTGTTATTTCTGCATGGCACCACCCGCGCCGACAAACATTGGCCGGAGCACTACTGGCAACAGTTGTGCAAACAGGTGAGCGCCGCTGGCTGTCGCGTGCTGCTGCCATGGGGCAACGACACCGAACGTGCGCGCGCCGAGCGCATTGCCGCAGCGGCGGAAAATACCGAAGTGCTGCCGCGTCTGCGCCTGAATGGATTGGCGTCGGTCATTGCCACCAGCACGGCCGTGGTGGCCGTCGATACCGGTCTCGCGCATCTAACAGCGGCGTTCGATGTGCCGGCAATCGCGCTGTATGGGCCAACCGATCCAGCACGCGTCGGCACTTACGGTAAGCATCAAATTCATCTTAGCGCGCGTGATTATGCCGCTGCCGATCACGTCGTGGAGCCAGCTATCATGGCGCCGCTCACGCCGGCCGTGGTTTGGAATGCACTGCAACCGTTATTGAATGCGCAATGAAACGTCTGTTATTCACCGTCAGTCTGTTGTTATCCTCCGCGAGTATCGCGTTGGAAAAAGCCGATTTTGTATTGGTGAAAAAATCCGAGCGCGCGCTTTATCTGCTGCATGCCGGCCAACCCATTAAACAATATCGCATCATGCTCGGCCCGCGCCCGAAGGGGCCGAAACTGATGGAGGGCGATGAGCGCACACCGGAAGGACAATACATCCTCGATCGGAAAAATCCTGATAGCCATTACTACAAATCGATTCGTGTTTCGTACCCGAATGCCATGGATCTGGAGCGCGCGCAAAAATTCAATGTGCCACCCGGACACAGCATCATGATCCACGGCATGAAAAACAGCTGGACCGAAAAGCAGGCCATCCAAGCGCTGAAATTCAACTGGACCGATGGCTGCATCGCGGTGAAAAATAGCGACATGGATGAAATCTGGGATGCCGTCGATATCGGCACACCGATTGAAATACAACCTTAACGCTAACCCCTCAATCCCTCTTGTCAGCTGGGAGGTTAATTTGGCAGATGCTATTAGCAGCGCGCCAAATTCACCCTCCATTGACAAAGGGGGGCCTGCGGAGGGGTTTGATTTTATGAGTACTGAATGCAACTAGCGTTCGCACTATTTCACTATTTCCCCTACGGCGGCCTCGAACGCGACATGCTGGCGGTAGCACGCGTCTGCCAAAACCGCGGCCATGATGTAACAATTTATTGCGGTGGCTGGCAGGGCGAAAAACCCGCCGACATGCGCATCGAGGAATTGTCGCTGCGTGCTGTCAGCAATCATGGTCGCGCACAGGAATTCGCCGCACGCCTGCAAGAAAAATTGCAGGGCTTATCGATCGATGCCGTAGTCGGTTTTAATAAAATGCCCGGCCTCGATGTGTATTACGCGGCCGATGTCTGTTTCGCCCAAAAAGCTTTTGAAGAACGCAATTTCTTTTATCGGCTGACCCCACGCTGCCGCCAATATCTGGCGCTGGAAAAAGTCGTGTTCGGCGAACATAGCAGCACCGAAGTGTTGATGATTTCGAAGGCGCAAATCGATATTTATCGACGCTATTACCACACGCAAAGCGCTCGATTGCATTTATTGCCACCGGGGATTCGACGCGAACGAATTCTTCCAGCGAATTATGAAATTATGCGGCCGCAATGGCGCGAGCAATACGGCCTCAGCGCCAGCGACCTGCTGATAATGTTCGTCGGTTCAGATTTTCGTCGCAAAGGACTCGATCGCGCGCTGCACGGCATCGCCGCGCTCGCGACACCATTACGCGAACGCATCAAACTCTGGGTCGCCGGTCAGGATAATGAAAAGCCCTTTATGAATTTGGCGCGCACGCTAAATCTGGAAACCAATGTGCGTTTTCTCGGTGCGCGCGACGATGTCGCCCAATTGCTGTGGTCCGCCGATGCACTGATCCATCCGGCTTACAGCGAAAACACCGGCACTGTACTGCTCGAAGCGATAGCTGCCGGCCTACCGGTCATTGCATCGAGCGCTTGCGGCTACGCGCATTACATCACCGACCATCAGCTCGGTTATGTCATCGATAGCCCCATTACGCCAGCACAAGTTGCCGATGCTATCACTGCGGTATTTGCACGTAGCGATTGGCGCGAGCGCTGTCGTGCATTTGCAATCGATGCCGATATTTACTCGATGCCCGAACATGCCGCCGACATCATCGAACGCACTGCGCAACGCCGGAGTGGCGCGTGAAGCAAACGCTTTTTCTGCGCGACGATCTCGCCGAGGCATGGCGTGGCAACGATCCGTTTCGTATCGCGCAACAGCAACAAGGCACGATATTTCGCAACAAGGAAGGACGCCGCACCTTGCGTTTCGAGATCACCGGACGCGGCTATTTCCTAAAACTGCACGAGGGTGTGGGCTGGGCGGAGATTTTTAAAAATCTGCTGCAGGGCCGCCTCCCCGTGATTGGCGCCAGCAACGAATACCGAGCAATTCGCGCCCTCGAATCGTTACGCATCGATACCTTGAGCGCTGCTGGTTTCGGCCGTCGCGGCTTCAACCCCGCCAAACAACTTTCTTTTCTCGTTACCGATGAATTGCACGATGTCATCAGTCTCGAAGATTTTTGTCGCCCATGGCGCGAGCATCCGCCAGCTTATGCATTAAAAAGAAATCTGATTCTGCGCGTGGCGAAAATCGCACGGCGCATGCATAGTGGCGGCATCAATCATCGCGATTTTTATCTATGCCATTTCATGCTCGACAACAGCGCGCCGATTAATGACCTTTCGATTAAATCCGCGAAACTGCATTTAATGGATTTGCATCGCGCGCAGATTCGCGACGAAATTCCGCAGCGCTGGCTGATTAAGGATTTGGGGGGGTTGTATTATTCCGCGCTGGATATCGGCTTGACGCGGCGCGATGTACTGCGATTCATCCGCGCTTATCGGCAGCAGCCGCTACCCACCATCTTCGCGCACGAAATGAATTTTTGGATAAAGGTCAAGCAGCGTGCCCGCAGTATTTATTTGCGCGATTTCAAACGGCAACCGCGGTGGCCGTTGTGAGCACGCAATTGCTTGATGCTATTCATCGCGGCGATCTCGATATTTCTTTACCGCAAACACTGATTCTCGCGGATGGCAGCGCGTTGCATTGCGAGCGATTGTTGCGACTATTACCTGGGAAGCGCGCGGTATTCGTCGCCACATACCAGCAACGCGCGGTGCTGGCAAAATTGTTTCTGGCAACGGCACAGCGCCAGGTGCAACGCGAACGCAGCGGCTACGCTTTGCTGCGCAGCGCACAACAGCCAACACCCGATTTGTTACTGGATGCTCCGTTCGCTGGCGGAATTGCCCTGCTTTACGATTACCTGCCCGATGCGCTGCCGCTGTTCGACGAAAATATTTCACCCGATGCGAAAACCCTGCAGCGTTTGCTCGATCGCCTCCAGTCCATGTATGCGGCCGGCATTTATCAAAGTG
>Ga0207641_10000743_pt1 | contig 35044 bp, 36 predicted proteins | sample KBSSwiS62_FD_184306 | JGI IMG/M metagenome (GOLD analysis project Ga0207641, IMG submission 184306) | Switchgrass rhizosphere microbial communities from Kellogg Biological Station, Michigan, USA - KBS Switchgrass S6-2 (SPAdes) (version 2) | ecosystem: Host-associated > Plants > Roots >... | reverse complement strand
GGCCCCGGCGAGCAGCGGCTCGTGACGGACGCCGATCTGGTCGAGCAGCTCGCGCCGGCGCGGGCTCTGCGACGCGAGATAGACGAAGCCCGGACCGCCGGCGCGCGCCTGGGTGATCATTCGCGGTGGTACGGATGGCGGGCGTTGATCGACCACGCGCGGTAGATCGCCTCGGCGACGAGCGCACGGACGAAGGCATGCGGCAAGGTCAGGTCCGACAGGCGAAGGGTCTCGTCGCAGCTCGCCTTGAACGCCGGATCGAGGCCGTCGGGGCCGCCGGCGACGAGCGCCGCGTCGCGGCCTTCGCCCTGCCACGCGACCAGTCGCGCCGCGAGCTCGACCGACGTGACGCGGTCGCCGTGCTCGTCGAGGGCGATCCGGCGCGCGCCGCGCGGCAGCGCCGCTTCGATCCGCGTCGCCTCGGCGGCCATCAGCTGGGCCGCCGTCCTCGCGCCGCGCGTCTCGGCCTTGACCGGCTTCAGCTCGAGGCGCAGCTCGGGCGGCATTCGCTTGGCGTAGTCGGCGAAGACCGCGTCCGCCCAGGCCGGAACGCGCGTGCCGACGGCGACGAGGACGAGCTTCACGGCGTGCGCCCGGGGCGCGCGCTCGCTCGACGCGACGCTCGCGGAGCGGCGCTCAGCGCTTCGCGCTCGTCTTCTTGGCGGCCGGCCGGCGCGTCGTCGTCGCGCGTGACGATGCCGCCGATTTCTTCGCCGCCGACTTGACGCCCACCGTGCGCACCACGTGTCGCGCCGGCGCTGCCTTGCGGCGCGCCGGCACCTTGGCCGCGGACGGTGCGCTTGCGTTCGCACGGCGCGGCGCAGTGCGGCGTTCCGCGGCGGGTGCAGCGGCGTGGCCACGGCGCTGCGACGTGCGCCGTTCCTCGACCAGCTGCGCTCCTGCCTTGACCAGGCGCGCCGGCGGCGCAGCGCCGATCTTCATCCGCACGGGCTTGTCGCCCCAGAGCTCTTCGAGGTGGTAGTACTCGCGGATCGCGGGCTGCATGACGTGGACGACGGCGGCGCCGCAGTCGACGATGATCCATTCGCCGTTGTCTTCGCCCTCGGTGCGCGGTGCCGGCTCGCCTGCCGATTTCACCGCGTCGCGAACGCTCGCTGCCAGCGACCTTGTCTGCCGGTTGCTCGTTCCCGACGCGACAATGACGCGTTCGAAGAGCGGTGACAGATGCTCGGTGTTGAAGACCACGATGTTCTGGGCCTTGACGTCTTCCAGACCATCGACGATGACGCGCTGCAGCTTGCGAATGTCCATTCAGCTCCTGAAGATAGTGCCCCCACGCTCTCTGCGTTCGCTGCCCCCCGAGGGGGCGGCAACGCCCTTGGGGCGGCCCGGCGGGCATTGCGTCAGCGATAGAGCTGACGGCGCTCAATATAGCGCGCGACCGGCTCCGGAACGAGCCCGGCAATCGACTCGCCCGCGGCGACGCGGCGGCGCACCTCGGTCGACGAGACGTCCATCATCGGCAGGCTGACCATCTGGTGCGGCACTTTCGCGATCTGGGCGTTGACCGTTGGCTCGGCGTCGGGCCGATTGGCGATGGCGAGGGTCACCATCCCGACCAGCTCGCGCCAGTCGCGCCACGTGTGCAGGCTCGCGTACTGGTCCTGGCCGAGGATCAGCACCCACTCGGTGCCCGGCTCCGCGGCGGCGAGCTCGCGCACCGTGTCGAGCGTGTAGCTGACGCCGCGCCGGCGCAGCTCGCTGCGGTCGACGACGAAGCGCGGCTCGCCCGCAACCGCCAGGCGCACCATCGCCTCGCGGTCGGCACCGTCGCTGAGGCGCCGGCTCTTCTGCCACGGGTGCCCGACCGGGATCCAGCGCACCTCGTCGAGCTCGAGCTGCTCGAGGGCGAGCCGGGCCAGCGCGACGTGGGCGTTGTGCACCGGGTCGAAGCTGCCGCCGAACAGACCGACGCGCTTCATGACGACGGGGTCGCGGCCGCCGGCGCAGGCAGGTCGGCCCACTCGCGCGGCGGCAGGAAATCGCGGTAGAGGCGCGCCTCCGGCGAGCCCGGCGCCGGCTGCCAGTCGTAGCGCCAGGTGACGACGGGAGGCATCGACATCAGGATGCTCTCGACCCGACCGCCCGACTGCAGGCCGAACAGCGTGCCGCGGTCGAAGACGAGGTTGAACTCGACGTAGCGGCCGCGCCGATAGGCCTGGAAGTCGCGCTCGCGCTCGCCGTACGGCAACTCGCGCCGGCGCTGCACGATCGGCAGGTAGGCGCCGACGAAGGCGTCGCCGACGGCGCGGATCAGGGCGAAGCCGTTGGCGAAACCGCCTTCCGAGAAGTCGTCGAAGAAGATGCCGCCGATGCCGCGCGCCTCGCGCCGGTGCTTGAGGAAGAAGTACTCGTCGCACCAGCGCTTGAAGCGCGGGTGCTTGTCGGCGCCGAAGGGAGCGAGCGCGTCGCGGCAGGTGCGGTGGAAGTGCACCGCGTCGTCCTCGAAGCCGTAGTAGGGCGTCAGGTCCATGCCACCGCCGAACCAGACCACCGGCGCGCCGTCCGCCGGCGCCGCGCAGAGCATGCGGACGTTCATGTGCACCGTCGGCACGTAAGGGTTGCGCGGATGAAAGACGAGCGAGACGCCCATCGCCTCGAAGGGCGCATTCGCGAGCTCGACGCCGCGATGCTGCGTCGCCGACGCCGGCAGCGCCCGCCCCGTGACGTGCGAGAAGCCGCAGCCGCCGCGCTCGAGCAGCGTGCCGCCTTCGACGAGGCGCGAGACGCCGTCGCCCTCGAGCGCGCCGCCGGGCTCGCGCTGCCAGGCGTCGAGCAGGAACGCATCGCCGCCCTCCCGCTCGAAGGCGGCGACGATTTGCGCCTGCAGGCCGAGCAGGTAGGCGCGCACGGCGGCGGTGTCGACAGTCGAAGGGTCCACGACGGTGCTAGCGACGGATCGCACGCTGGCCGATGTCGGTGCGCCACTGCGCGCCGCCAAACGAGATCGTGCCGACGACCTCGTAGGCGCGCTCCTGCGCCTGCCGGGTCGAGTCGCCGAGCGCAGTGACGCACAGGATGCGGCCGCCGGCGCTGACGACGTCGTCGCCGCGCATCGACGTGCCGGCATGGAAGACCTTCACGGTCTCGCCATCCGCATCGACGTCGCCGCCCGATCGCGGCAGCCCGGCGATCACGTCGCCGCCGCGCGGCGCGGCCGGATAGCCCGCAGCGGCCATGACGACGCCGAGCGCGACGCGCCGATCCCACTGCAGCTCGACCTGATCGAGGCGCGAGCGGTCGTCCGCCTCGGCGGCCTGGAACAGCAACTCGAACAGATCGGACTGCAGGCGCATCAGGATCGGCTGGGCCTCGGGATCGCCGAGACGGCAGTTGAACTCGACCGTCCTCGGGGTGCCGTTCGAGTCGATCATCAGACCGGCATACAGGAAGCCGCTGAACGGCCGGCCTTCGGCGGCCATGCCGGCGAGCGTCGGCTCGATGATCTCCTTCATCGCGCGAGCGTGGACGGTCGGCGTCACGACCGGCGCCGGCGAGTAGGCGCCCATGCCGCCGGTGTTCGGGCCGCGATCGTCGTCGCGCAGGCGCTTGTGGTCCTGGCTGGTCGCCAGCGCGAGCACCGAGCGGCCGTCGCAGACGACCATGAAGCTCGCCTCCTCGCCGTCGAGGAATTCCTCGATGACGACGCGGCTGCCGCGCGGCGCGGCGCGGCCCAGCATCGCCTCGACGGCGGCGTGCGCTTCGTCGCGCGTCGCCGCGACGACGACGCCCTTGCCCGCGGCCAGGCCGTCGGCCTTGACGACGATCGGCACGGGCGCCGCGTCGACGTGGCGGTGCGCGGCCGCGGCGTCGTCGAACACGTCGTAGGCCGCGGTCGGGATCGCATGCCGCCGCATGAACGCTTTCGCGAAGGCCTTCGAGCTTTCGAGCTCCGCCGCCGCCTTGGTCGGCCCGAAGATGCGCAGTCCGCGCGCGCGAAAGATGTCGACTGCGCCGGCGGCGAGCGCGGCCTCCGGGCCGACGACCGTCAGGTCGATCTTCTCCTCGACCGCGAACTCGGCGAGCTGTGACAGGTCGGTGATCGGAACGTTCTTCAGCTTCGGCTCGAGCGCGGTGCCGGCGTTTCCCGGCGCGACGAAGACGGCGCCGACGCGCTCGCCCTGCGCCAGCTTCCAGGCGAGCGCGTGCTCGCGCCCGCCCGAGCCGATGACGAGCGCCTTCACTCGGCCAACTCGGCGTTGTGATAGAGCGCCTGCACGTCGTCGAGGTCCTCGATGACATCGATCAGCTTCTGCATGCGTTGCGCGTCTTCGCCTTCCAGCGCGACCGCGTTCTCGGGCCGCATGGTGACCTCGGCGATCTCGGCCACCAGTCCGGACTTCTCGAGCGCCGCCTTCACCGCCTCGAAGTCGGCCGGCGCGGTGATGACCTCGATCGATCCGTCGTCGCCGGTGACGACGTCGTCGGCGCCGGCGTCGAGCGCGGCGGCCATGACCGCGTCCTCGCTCGTCCCGGGTGCGAAGACGAGCTGGCCGCAGTGGCGGAACTGGAACGCGACCGAGCCTTCGGCGCCGAGGTTGCCGCCGTACTTGCTGAAGGCGTGGCGCACCTCGGCGACGGTGCGGACGCGGTTGTCGGTCATGCAGTCGACGATGACGGCGGCGCCGCCGATGCCGTAGCCCTCGTAGCGGATCTCCTCGTAGCTCATGCCTTCGAGGTTGCCGGTCGCCTTGTCGATGTTCTTCCTGATCGTATCGGCCGGCATGTTGGCGGCCTTCGCCTTCTCGACCGCCAGGCGCAGGCGCGGGTTCATCGACAGCTCGCCGCCGCCGTGGCGCGCCGCGACGACGATCTCGCGGATCAGCCGCGTCCAGACCTTGCCGCGCTTTTCATCCTGGCGCCCTTTGCGGTGCTGGATGTTGGCCCACTTCGAATGACCGGCCATGTCGTGTTGTTCGCTGCGTCTCGGCGGCGGCGCGTTTGTCGGAGCGGGCGATTTTAGGGGCGCGCGCAAGCCCTAAACTGGCTCCCTTCCATCTCGTTGGCGACGTCCATGGCCGAACCGATCCTTCTCGCCCGCCGCGGCGACACCGAGTGCTTCCTTCTGCCGGCGATGGCCAACCGCCACGGCCTCGTCACCGGTGCGACCGGCACCGGCAAGACGGTGACGCTGCAGACGCTCGCCGAGAACTTCAGCCGCCAGGGCGTTCCGGTCTTCATGGCCGACGTCAAGGGCGACCTGACCGGCATCACCCAGCCGGGCAGCATCAATCCGAAGATGGCGGCGATCCTGAAGGAGCGTGGCATCGAGGCGCCAGCGCCGGCGGCGTGCCCGGCGACGCTGTGGGACGTGTTCGCCGACGACAAGGCGGTGTCCGGCCATCCGGTGCGCGCGACCGTGAGCGACATGGGGCCGCTCCTGCTCGCCCGCATGCTCGACCTGAACGAGACCCAGGAAGGCGTCCTCCAGCTCGTCTTCAAGATCGCCGACGACAACGGCCTGCTCCTGCTCGACCTCAAGGACCTGCGCGCGATGCTGCAGCACGTCGCCGACAACGCGGCGCAGTACCAGACCGGCTACGGCAACGTCAGCGCCGCGAGCGTCGGCGCGATCCAGCGCGGCCTGATGCAGATCAACGCGCAAGGCGGCGACAAGTTCTTCGGCGAGCCGATGCTCGACATCGCCGACTTCATGCAGACCGCCGCCGCGCCGGGCGGCGGCTCGGGCAAGCAGCAAGGCGTCGTCAACATCCTCGCCGCCGACAAGCTGCTGACCAGCCCGCGCCTCTACGCGACCTTCCTGCTCTGGATGCTCTCCGAGCTGTACGAGCGCCTGCCGGAGGTCGGCGACCTCGACAAGCCCAAGCTCGTTTTCTTCTTCGACGAGGCGCACCTGCTCTTCGACGAGGCGCCGAAGGTGCTGCTCGATCGCATCGAGCTGGTCGTGCGGCTCGTCCGCAGCAAGGGCGTCGGCGTCTTCTTCGTCACCCAGAACCCGCTCGACATCCCCGATTCGATCCTCGGCCAGCTCGGCAACCGCGTCCAGCACGCGCTGCGCGCGTTCACGCCGCGCGACCAGAAGGCGGTCAAGGCGGCGGCGAGCACGATGCGCGCGAATCCGAAGCTCGACATCGAGACGGCGATCACCGAGCTCGCCGTCGGCGAGGCGCTGGTCAGCCTGCTCGACGAGAAGGGCCGGCCGTCGGTGACCGAGCGCGTCTTCGTCATCCCGCCCGGCAGCCGCATCGGCCCCATCAGCGACGACGAGAGGAAGGCATTGATCGCCGCGTCGCTGGTCGCCGGCGTCTACGAGAAGAAGGTCGACCGCGAGTCGGCGTACGAGAAGCTGAGCGCACGCGTCGCCGCGGCGCCGGCGGGCAAGGCGGGGGGAACGACATTACCGGGTACCGCGGGCGCTCCGGCCTCGACCGGCACGGCCACGGCCGACGGCGGCATGCTCGGCGGCTTGAAGGACGTGCTCTTCGGCTCGACCGGCCCGCGCGGCGGCAAGCACGAGGGCCTCGCCGAGGCGGCGGCGCGATCGGCGGTGCGCTCGATCGGCTCGAGCGTCGGCCGCGAGATCATCCGCGGCGTGCTCGGCTCGATCCTCGGCGGCAAGGGCCGCCGCTAGCGCCTCAGATCCCGCCGTACCACTCGTACCCTTCGTCTTCCCAGTAGCCGCCCTTGCCGCCGCGGATGCCGGCGAAGCTCTCGACCAGCTCGATCGCGCGGATGTACTTGGCCTGCTTGTAGCCGAGCTGGCGCTCGACGCGGCAGCGCAGCGGCGCGCCGTTGCTGACCGGCAGCGGCTGGTCGTTGAGCTCGTAGGCGAGGATGGTCTGCACGTGGTGCGCGTCGTCGAAGTCGATGCTCTCGTAGTAGCGGGAATCGCGGCCGTCGAGCGAGGGACCCTCCATCGAGTCGAAGCAGCGGAAGACGACGAACCTCGCCTCGGGCCTGGGTTGCACCCGGTCGAGGATCGGGCCGAGCTGGACGCCCTTCCACTTGCCGATGCAGCTCCAGCCCTCGACGCAGTCGTGGCGCGTGATCTGGGTGCGCGCCGGCATCGCCTTGAGCTCGTCGAGCGTGAACTCGGCGGGCCTGGCGACCAGCCCGCCGACGCTCAGCTTGTAGCCGGCGAAGCCGGCGTCGCGCAGGGCGACGTAGTCGGCATCGCCGGGATTGAGCGTGCCGTTGCTGCGGAAGGTCTGGGCGACGTCGGCCGGGCCGAACTCCTGCGCCATCGCCGGGCGCGGCGCGACGATCTTCTGCGCCGCGCGGCTCAGGTGCTGCGCGCTCTTCAGCGTCTCGACGAACGACTCGTTCTGCGACAGCCGGTCGCAGCCGGCGAGGAGCGCCGAGCCGGCGGCGGCGGCGGCGCCGCGCAGCAGATGGCGCCGGTCGCGCTGCCTGGCGCGCATCAGGGTGTAGGTCTTCTTCATGGCTGTGCCTCCTTCTTCGCGGCGTCCTCGGGCAGGGCGTACCAGCCGGTGATCATCGACCGCATCTCGTTCCAGACGCCGGCGATGAACACCTCGGCGACGTGGACGACGACGAACAGCAACAGGCCGAAAGCGGTGAGGAAGTGAAGCGTTCGCGCCGACTGCCGGCCGCCGAGGAGCTCGACCCAGCCGGTGAAGACGGCATCGAGGCGCGGCGACATCGCCAGCCCGGCGATGACCACCAGCGGCAGCAGGCCGAAGATGACGATCAGGTAGGTCAGGCTCTGCAGCACGTTGTAGCGCGTCGCCGCCTCGCCCGTCGGGTGCTTGAACTTGAGGTGGTCGACGATCGAGCGCCCGATGTTCTTCAGCTCGTCGCGCGTCGGCACGAGGTCGCGTTTGAGGTGCTTGCTGAAGATCGTGTAGAGCACGTAGAGGATGCCGTTGATGACGAAGATCCAGGCGAAGAAGAAGTGCCAGTGGCGCGCCATCGCCAGCCACTGCGGGCCGGGAATCGTCGCCCACCACGGAAACGCGCGCGCCATCGGCGTGCCGCTGTCGGGCGAGGTCGACAGGCCGAGCACGCCGCTGGTGTCGAACTCGTGGCCGGCGATGCGGGTGTAGCCGACCGGGCCTTGCGGCGTGTTGCGCGCCCCGAACGAGATCCACGGCTGGGCGAACGTCGACTCCTGGCCCCAGTACAGCGCGGGATGGGCGTTGAAGATGTTGAGGCCGCTCATCAGCAGCACGGTCAGGCAGACGACGTTGATCCAGTGCATCAGCCGCACCGGCAGGCGATGCCGGTAGATCCGTCGCGCCGCGCGCGCGTCGACGCGGGCGGACGGCAAGGTCGCTTCGATGTCCATGCGCGGGCTCTCCCCTGTGGCGTGCCTGTCGTGTCGGCGCCGCCGGCGCATTCCTTACAGCAGGGCGCGCTACGGCACCGGGGTCATGCGGATCGCTGGCCTGACGAGAATACGCGCTTCGCGGGCGACATCGGCAATGACGCCGTTCGCCGCGAAGCTCGCCGGCGTTTCCGGCTCGAGCGCGGCGACGACGAGATGCGCGAGCGGCTGCTCGAGCGAGACGTAGTAGCCGCCGGCGGCGAGGTCGAGCAGCGCCGGCTGCAACTGCACCTTGAGCCGGGTCGCGCCGCCGCCGTTGGCTTCCGCGCCGCCGGCGACGGGCTCGCGGCCGACCTCGCGGTAGCCCTCGGCGCGCAGCTCCGCGGGCTCGTCGAGCTGACGGACCTCGACGCCGAGCAGGCGCAGCCGGCGCACCGCCTCGTTCTCGCTCGGCGCGAGCCAATAGCCGCACGGTCGCGACCGGCTCTTCAGCGTGCGCAGCTGCAGCGCCGACTCCCAGGCGACGGTGAGGCGGCGGACCTCGCCGCTGCCGGTGTCGACCATCGCGTAGGTGTATTCGCTCGGCGTCGGCGCCGCCTCCAGGACGACCTGGCCCTGACAGGCGAAGGCGATCGTCTCGCGCTCGACGAACTGGCGCAGCTTGGTCAGGTCGTCGGCGTGCCTGGCTGCGCTCGTGAGCACGCTGCTCACGGCCACCACCTGCGCCTGCACGCGCCGCTTCAGATCGATGCGGCCGAGGCCGCCGCCGCGCGTCTCGACCAGCAGGCTGACCGCGTTGCGCAGGCCGCTCGCGTTGCGGCCGACCTGCGGCGCGACGCTGCCCATCGTCAGCGTGCGGTCGATCGGGTCGGTCGACACGGTCGCATACCAGTCGACGCTCAGGCCGGCGCTGCGCAAGGTGGCCAGGAGCGGCACGCGAAACCACTCTTCCGCCGCCTTGGTCACGAACGGCGCCAGGTTGGCCGTCGTCGCGTACTGGAACAGCGCATCGAAGCGCTGCACGCCGCCGAACTTGGTGGTGAAGGCGCCGCCGACCGGGTACTCGTGCAGGTCGAGGACGACCAGCGGCGCAAACGTCGCGAGCAGATCGGCGACCGCGCGCGCTTCCGGCGTCTGCAGCAGCAGGTGGTCGCGATTGATGTCGGTGCCGTCCGCGGCACCTCGCTTGAACGCCGCGGCGCCGTCGGGATTGGCGCGCGGCAAGAGGACGACGTCGACGCGATCGAGGACGCCGGCGATGCGGCCGCCCGCCAGCTCCTGGGCGACGACGATGAGCGCCTCGGTGCCGGCGGGCTCGTCGCCGTGCTGGGCGGCGATGATGACGACGGTCGGCCGACGCGCTGCGCTCGCCGTGGCGATGGTGGTGCCGGCGACGGCGCCGGGCGGCGCCGGACGCGCGAAGGCGAGCGCGTCGATCGACGCGCCGAGCTGCGAGACGCCGAGCGGAATGACGCTGACTTCGCTGCTGTTCTCGCCGATCGCGGCGCCGCGCGCCAGGCCGCGAAGGATCGTGCCGAGCTCGTCGTTGCTGGTGAATGTCGTCCGTCCGGACTCGAACGCGGGCGTCGCGAACGTCACCGAAGGCTCGGGAAAGCGAGCCGCGACGGCGGCGGACACGGCCGGTGCCGGCAGCGGCGTGACGGTGACCGGCGCCGAAGGGCGAACCGGGGTGGCGATCGCCGGGTCCGCCTGCACCCGCTCGACCGGGGCTCGCGCCGGCGCGCTGGCCGCCGGCGCCGGGCGCGGCGCCGGCGCGGCGAAGATCGGCGGCGCGGGCGGACGCGGCGGCGAGGCGCAGGCGCTCAACAACAGCACGGCCAGCACCGTGGACATGCGCTCGTTCGCGCGCGATCGACCCCACCCCGCCATCCACGTCTCCGCCGCGCCACCGGCGCGGATGGGGTCAATATAGCGGCGGCGTCAGCAACGGTGCGTGTCGAGCTGTGCCATCGGCGGCGCGCGCCGCGCCGGATCAGCGGCGCTGGCCGACGTCGTGATGCCAGCGGTCGTGGCGGTTCCAGCCGTGGTGCCAGCGCGGCACCGGCGCCGGCCAGTAGTGCGCTCGGCGCGAGTACACCGGCGCTGCATAGACGCCGTAGGGCGCGTCGTAGACGCTGAGGTAGGGCTCGGCGTAGAACGGGGCGGTCGCGTAGACGACCGGCGGCGCGTAGCGCACCGGCGCCGGATACCAGGCCGGCCCGCCCGACGCGTAGGTCGCGACCGGCGGCACGTTCACGCCGACCGACCAGCTCACGCCGCCGGCCTGGGCGGCGGAAGCGGCGAGCACCGTCGCCGCGGCGGCACAGAGCACGACAAGAGGACGCTTCATGGTGACGCTCCAGGGCGCGCGAAGGCGCGCGAGCATGTCGAAATAATGGCGAAGGCAGGTGTCGACGTTGACCCCCGCGGCGTTGCCGAAGGTAAAGCTTCGCTGCCGAGTGCGACGCGGTCGCGACCCCGGCGGGGGGCCCGCCGCGGAGGGCCACCCTAGAATCGCCCCCCACCCGTGCCGACGCGAATGAGCCACCCCAAGGACGCCGCCGCTACCGGCAGCAACTTCCTCCGCCACATCGTCGAACGGGACCTCGCCGAGGGCACCTACGCCGGCCGGCGTTTCGCCGGAACGCCCGGCGACGCGGCGCATCATGCCGGCGCGCCGGCCGACCCGGCGCGAATCCGCACCCGCTTTCCGCCCGAGCCGAACGGCTACCTGCACATCGGCCACGCCAAGAGCATCACCCTCAACTTCGGGCTGGCCCAGGACTACGGCGGCATCTGCCACCTGCGCTTCGACGACACCAACCCGGAGAAGGAAGAGCAGGAATACGTCGACGCGATCATCGACGCTGTGCACTGGCTCGGCTTCGACTGGCACGCGCCCGAGCCCGCGCTCGCCGAGGCCAGGACGAGCCACCTCTACTTCGCGAGCGACTATTTCGACTTCATGTACCGCGCCGCCGAGGCGCTGGTCGTCGCCGGCAAGGCCTACGTCGACGAGCAGAGCGCCGAGGAGGTGCGCGCCAGCCGAGGCGACTTCGCGACGCCGGGCCGCGCGAGCCCGTACCGGTCGCGCACCCCGGACGAGAACCTGGCGCGCCTGCGCCAGATGAAGAACGGCGAGCTCGCCGACGGCGCGGCGGTGCTGCGCGCCAAGATCGACATGGCGAGCCCGAACATCAACCTGCGCGACCCGGCGCTCTACCGCATCAAGCGCGCGACCCACCACAACACCGGCGACCGGTGGTGCATCTATCCGATGTACACCTACGCGCATCCGATCGAGGACGCGCTCGAGAACGTCACCCACTCGATCTGCACGCTCGAGTTCGAGGACCAGCGGCCGTTCTACGACTGGCTGCTCGACACGCTCGCCTCGCTCGGCCTGCTGCTGCAGCCGCGCCCGCACCAGTACGAATTCGCGCGCCTCAACGTCAGCTACGTCATCACGAGCAAGCGAAAGCTCAAGCAGCTCGTCGACGAGAAGATCGTCGACGGCTGGGACGACCCGCGCATGCCGACGATCGCCGGGCTGCGCCGGCGCGGCTACACGCCGGAGTCGATCCGCCTCCTCTGCGAACGCGCCGGCACCAGCAAGGCGGGCGGCTGGACCGACTACGCGAGCCTCGAGATCGCGCTGCGCGACGACCTCGACCCGAAGGCGCCGCGGGCGATGGCCGTGCTCGATCCCGTGCCCCTGGCGCTCACCAACTGGAGCGAGACCTTCGGCGACGCCGCGCACCGCGAGCCCTGCCATGCGCCGGTCCATCCGCAGCATCCCGAGCTCGGCACGCGCGACCTGCACCTCGGCCCGGAGCTCTGGATCGAGCGCGACGACTTCGCCGAGGTGCCGGCGAAGGGATTCTTTCGCCTCTTCCCCGGCAACCGCGTTCGCCTCAAGTACGGCTACGTCGTCGAATGCAACGGCTGCGAGAAGGACGCCGCAGGCAACGTCACCCGCGTGCTGGCGACGATTGTCGCCGACACCAAGAGCGGCACGCCGGGCGCCGACGCCGTCAAGGTCAAGGGCACGCTGACCTGGCTCGCCACCGACGACGCGCTCGCCGCGGAGGTGCGCCTCTACGACCGGCTGTTCGTCGACCCGCATCCCGACGCGGGCGGCAAGGATTTCAAGGCCAGCCTCAATCCGGCGAGCAAGCAGGTCGTCTCCGGCTTCGTCGAGCGATCGCTCGGCGCCGCCCGCAGCGGCGATCGCTTCCAGTTCGAGCGGCACGGCTACTTCGTCGCCGACCTCGTCGACCACGTCCCCGAGCGGCCGGTATTCAACCGCACCGCGACCTTGCGCGACACCTGGTCGCGCTGACGTCCTACATCGGCGGCGCGAAGCCGTTGCGGCCGGCGGTGATGCGCAGCGCCGTCGGCTTGCCTTCGCGGTTCTGGGCGGTGACGATCACCCGCGCGCCCGGCACCAGGAGCGAGCGGTCGGCCGGCTGCAGGGTCACCACGGGAATGCCGTCGGGAACGAAGATCGTCTTTTCGCCGTCCTTGTAGCGCAGCGTCATCGTCCGCCCCTTGGCGGCGGGCGTGATCCCCGTGACCGTCGCGTTGGTCATCGTCGAGCCCGGCTGCAGGTCCCAGGGGCCATGGCCTTCGCCGGTGCCGCGCGCCGCTTCCGGGAACACCAGCACCTCGAGCGCGGCCAGCGTCCCGTCGGCCCCGGGCATGGCCGCGGTGCCGATGAACTTGCCCGACTGGATCGCGGCCGGATCGAGCGGCAGGACCTCGCTCACGGTGAGGTTGTCGGGCAGGGCGACCGTCATCGTCTCGCCGTTGCGTTCCTTGACGACGACCGAGGTCGCGTCGACCTTCTCGATCGTTCCGCGCAACCGCATGGTCGGCGCGGGCTGGGCGAAGGCGGCGGCGCTGAAGAGCGCGAGCAGCGCGAGGGGAATGAATCTCATGGGACCTCCTCGACGTGTCGACCGATGCAAGGAGACGTTTTACTGCAGCCGGCGCCGCCTTGCCTGGGCCAGAATCGGGCCATGAATCTGCACTTCACCCCTTCTCTGCCTGGGCGCGGACGCGCCGTTGCGGCGATCCGGCGCTCGGCCCTCGTCGCCGCCGCCTGCACCGCCGGCGCGCTGGCCTGGCATGCCGGCGCGAACGCCCAGCCCGCATCGGCGCCACGTGGCGGCGCCGCTCCCGGCCTGGTCTACCGCTCGCTCGTCGAGGGCAGCGGCGCGAGCCCGACCGCAGCCGATGCAGTCCGCGTCCACTACCGTGGCACGCTGATGGACGGCACCGAGTTCGACAGCTCCTACAAGCGCGGCCAGCCGGCGACGTTTCCGCTCAACCGCGTCATCCCGTGCTGGACGCAGGGCGTGCAGAGGATGAAGGTCGGCGGCAAGGCCGAGCTCGTCTGCCCGCCGGAGCTCGCCTACGGCGAGCGCGGCGCCGGCGGGACGATTCCGCCGAACGCGACGCTGCGCTTCGAGATCGAGCTGCTCGACATCAATCCGCGCTGAACGTCTACCGGTAGACGTGTTCGCCGCGGTTCGACTTCCAGGAGTTCTCCAGGTAGGCCGCATCCTCGTCGTTGCGCGGCCGCACGGCCATCAGGATGCCGCCCTCGCGGATGCCCTGGTCGTACTGCTTGACGCGCTCCTCGGGAATGCCCCAGCCGATCAGCGCGCCGACGATGCCGCCGGTCGCCGCGCCGGCGCCCGCGCCGGCGATCGCAGCGGCGAGCGGGCCGGCGATGACCAGGCCGAGGCCGGGCAGCGCGATCGTCGTGCCGACGGCGGCGATCGCCGCGGCGATGGCGCCGAGGCTGCCGCCGATCGCGCCGCCGATGCCGGCGCCTTCGGCGGCCTTGGTTCCGAGCTCGGTCTCGCGCCCCTCGACGCTGCCGCCGAAGTGGCGCTTGCGAGTCTCGTCGGACATGACGACGTTGACGTCGTCACGCGAATAGCCCCGGTCGGAGATCGACTGATAGGCGCGCTCGGCGCTGTCGCGATCGCGGAACAGGCCGGTCAGCATCGGATCGGTGGTGGCCATCTGCATTGCTCCTGAAGGTTGAAGAACCAAGGAGCGAGGATGGCGCGCGCGGCGCCGGCGACGAAGCGGAAGCGACCGCTCGCGCCGGTCGTCTCGGGGGCGCCGACGGCGTCGGCGCGCTCCTACACGAGCGACGCGACGGAGACGATCAGCGGCGCTCGGCGGCGGGCCTGAGGAAGTGACGCACTAGCGGCGCGGTCAGCATCAGGCAGGCCGACGCGGCGAGCGCCATCGGCACCATCGAACCCGTCTCGCTCATCGCCCATGCACCGACGAGCAAGGCGAGGTGGCCGGTGGCGTAGAGCTTGAGGGGCCGCATGAGCATGGCGCGCTTGTTCGACATAGGGGTCTCCCTGGGAGCGAACCGAGTGTGCCTGCGGCGGGGTTCGCGAGAGCGCCGCCTGCCTGGGCAGGCGCCGAAACCGTGCACTGTTGGCAGCGCATGGGACGAGCGCGGCGTGAAAGCATCGCCCGTGCCCGACAGCGCGGATCGGTCGCTGCCTACAGCGCCGCGAACGATGTCACGCGACAGTGGCGCAGTTGCATCGCCGCCGGCCGTCATGAAGCTTTCCCACGTCTCGTCCCTCCTCGTCCTGGCGGCTGCCCTCGCCGGCTGCGGCGACACGGCGACCCTGCCGCTGGCAGCCGGCACCGGCCCGCGACCGGAGCTGCCGCCGCCACACAAGACGCTCGTGCCGACCGTGAACGTCGCGCCGGCGAAGGGCTGGACGGCCGGCGACAAGCCGGCCGCCGCGCCCGGGCTCGTCGTCACCGCCTATGCGACCGGCCTCGACCATCCGCGCTGGCTGGCGGTGCTGCCGAACGGCGACGTCCTGGTCGCGGAGACGAACGCGCCGCCCAAGCCGGAGGACGGCAAAGGCGTCAAGGGCTGGCTGATGAAGCAGTTCATGAAGCGCGCCGGCGCCGGCACGCCGAGCGCGAACCGGATCACCCTGCTGCGCGGCATCGGCGCCGACGGCAGCGCCGCGTCGCGCGCGGTCTTCCTCGAGAACCTGCGCTCGCCGTTCGGCATGGCGCTGGTCGGCAACGACTTCTACGTCGCCAACACCGACGGGATCGTCCGCTTCCCGTACGTCGAGGGCGCGACGCACATCGACGCCGTGGCGAGCGACGTCGCGCCGCTGCCGGGCGGGCCGATCAACCATCACTGGACCAAGAACGTGATCGCCAGCAACGACGGCGCGCACCTCTACGCGACCGTCGGCTCGAACAGCAACGTCGGCGAGAACGGCATGGCGGCCGAGGAAGGCCGGGCGGCGATCTGGGAGATCGACGCGCGCACCGGCCAGCGCCGGGTCTTCGCGAGCGGCCTGCGCAACCCGAACGGAATGGCCTGGGGCAGCGACGGCACGCTGTGGACGGTCGCCAACGAGCGCGACGAGCTGGGCAGCGACCTGGTTCCCGACTACCTCACCTCGGTGCGCGACGGCGCCTTCTACGGCTGGCCGTACAGCTACTACGGCCACCACGTCGACGATCGCGTCCAGCCGCAGCGACCCGACCTCGTCGCCAAGGCGGTCCCGCCCGACTACGCGCTCGGCCCGCACACCGCCTCGCTCGGGCTGGCGACGTCGGCAGGATCGGCCCTGCCGGCGCCGTTCAGCGGCGAGGGCATGTTCGTCGGCCAGCACGGCTCGTGGAACCGCAGGCCCTACAGCGGCTACCGCGTCATCTTCGTGCCGTTCGCGAACGGCAAGCCGTCGGGCGAGCCGGTCGAGGTGCTGACCGGATTCCTCAACGCCGAGGGCGAGGCCAAGGGCCGCCCGGTCGGCGTCGCGATCGACAAGACCGGCGCCCTGCTCGTCGCCGACGACGTCGGCAACGTCGTCTGGCGCGTCACCGCCGCCGGCCGCTGACTCGGGTCGGCGCCGCGCGCGCGGCCGCGAGCCCCGTTACTTCTTGCTCTGCGACCAGTCCTTGAGCGCCGCCAGCGTCTTCTCGACGTGGCGGCTCGGATTCAGGCTCTGGTAGTTGTAGATCACCTTGCCGTTCGGCGCGATCACGTACGAGACGCGATTGGCGTAGTCGGGGCGCAGCGCCATCACGGCGTCGTACGACTTCATCACAGTCTGCGTGTTGTCGGAAGCGACCGGGAACTTGCCCTGGCAGGCCTGCACCGAGAACTTGCCGAGCGTGTCGATGTCGTCCGACGAGACGCCGATCACGGTCGCGCCGAGCGCCTCGAACTTCGTGATCGCCTCGGCGAACTCGTGCGCCTCGATCGAGCAGCCGACCGAGAACGCGGCCGGAAAGAAGTAGAGGACGACCGGACCTTTGGCGAGCGAGTCGGCGAGCGTGAACTTGTAGACCTTGCCGCCGAGCGCGGCTTGCGCTGTAAAGTTTGGCGCTGCATCTCCGACATCGAGTGCTGCGTATGACGGCGTGACGGCCGACATCATCAGCACGATGAACGCGAACAACTTCTTCATGACAGGCTCCGACAGGTCGCTGGCGCGCTCTTCATCTTACGAGAACGGGCCGCGCGATGCCCCGTACGATTGGGCAGGCGAGGCGGATGCGACCGGCGCCGCTGCCGGTCGCGGCAAGGGTCCGCTGGCGCGTCTCGCCGCGGCGGCGCTGATCGGCGTCGCGACCGCGCTTGCCGGCTGCGGGTCGCTGCCGACCAACGTCGGCAAGACCGACACGCTGGCGCTGCCGCCCAACCCCGACAGCCCGCTGGTCAAGATCGCGAAGGTCTCGTCGCCGTCGCCCGAGCAGACCGGCGTTCGCCTGCTGCCGCTCGGCGCCTACTCGCTCGACACGCGGATCCAGCTCGCCCAGCGCGCGTCGACGTCGCTCGACGTGCAGTACTACGTCCTCGAGAACGACCCGACCGGGCGGCTGCTCATGAAGGCCCTGCGCGACGCGAGCGTGCGCGGCGTCCGGGTCCGACTCCTCGTCGACGACCTCTACACGACCCATTCGGATCCGCTGCTGCGCGGCCTGGCGTCGTTTCCCAACGTCGAGGTGCGCCTCTTCAACCCGTTCTGCTGCAACCGCTCGGGCGGCGTCGGTTCCCGCTACACGGCTTCGATCTTCGACTTCGGGCGGCTCAACCACCGCATGCACAACAAGCTCTTCATCGCCGACGGCGTGATGGCGGTGGCGGGCGGTCGCAACATCGGCGACGAATACTTCCTGCGCTCGGAGAGCGCGAACTTCATCGACATGGACGCGTTCGTGATGGGCGCGGTGGTCCAGTCGATGGCGCAGATCTTCGACCGCTACTGGAACAGCGAGGTCGTCTATCCGATCGAGGCCGTCGGCGAGCCCCTCGGCGACAAGGTCGCTCGTGCCAAGGCGTTCGATGCCACGCTCGCGGCCCTGCCGCCCTCGCCGCCGATCGATCCGCCCTCGACCGACCTGCTCGGCTACGGTCCGCTCGTCGAGGAGCTCGACTCCGGCCAGCTCGGGCTCGAGTGGGGCATCGCCCGCGCCTTCGCCGATCCGCCCGAGAAGCTGCTCGCGATGACGCCGAAGGTCGCCTTCGAGATGAGCGTCACCAACGACGTGATGATGCAGGTCTGGCAGGCGAAGAACGATCTCGTGCTCACCTCGCCGTACATGATCCCCGGTGAGACCGGCATGGAGTCGTTCCGCAACCTCGAGCGCGACAAGGTCAAGGTCACGGTGATCACGAACTCGCTCGCGGCCACCGACGAGCCGCTCGTCCACACCGGCTATTCGCGCTATCGCGAACGCATGCTCCAGGCGGGCGTCGATCTCTACGAGCTGAGCCCGACGCGCGCACAGCACACCAAGCGGCTCGGCATGTTCGGCTCGTCGCTCGGCCGCCTGCATGCGAAGACGGCCGTCATCGACCGGAAGATCATCTTCATCGGCTCGATGAACCTCGACCCGCGCTCGGCGAGCACCAACACCGAGTTCGGCATGTTCATCGAGAGCCCGGCGCTGGCGAAGGAGTTGCTGCGCGTCATTAACATCAGCAAGCTGGAAGGCGCCTATCGCCTGCGCCTCGACCCGAAGACAGCGCAGCTGCAATGGCTGACGCTCGATGACGACAAGGAGGTCGTCCTCAGCGTCGAGCCCGAGTCGAGCTTCTGGCTGCGCGTGCACAACATGCTGCTCGGCTGGTTCGTTCCAGAGAAGCTCCTCTAAAGCGCGCGGCCGGGCCGGGATCGCGCGTGCCGGCGGCACAATCGTCGCGATGCGATTCCCGCACTTTCTCGAGGACGGCTCACGCAAGGTCGACGGCACATGATCGAGCGAGGCGACTTCGACTACGTGATCGTCGGCGGCGGCTCGGCCGGCTGCGTGCTGGCGGCGCGCCTCTCGGAGAATCCGTTCGTTCGCGTCTGCCTCCTCGAGGCCGGGCCGGTCGACAAGAGCGTCGTCCTCCGCTGTCCGGCCGGACTCGGGCTGCTGGCCAAGAACGGCCGCTACAACTGGAACTTCGAGACCGTTCCCCAGCCGGGCCTCGGCGGCCGGCGCGGCTACCAGCCGCGCGGCAAGGTGCTCGGCGGATCGAGTTCCGTCAACGCCATGATCTACGTGCGCGGCCAGCCTGAGGATTACGACGGCTGGGCGAGCGAAGGCAATCCCGGCTGGAGCTGGGACGACGTGCTGCCCTACTTCCGACGCTCCGAGCACAACGAGCGCGGCGGCGACGCATTCCATGGCCAGGGCGGTCCGCTCAACGTCATGGACCTGCGCAGCCCGCATCGCTTCGGCTTCGAGTTCGTCGCGGCGGCGCAGCAGGCCGGGTACCCGTTCAACGGCGATTTCAACGGCGCCCGGCAGGAGGGCGTCGGCCACTACCAGGTGACGCAGAAGAACGGCGAGCGCTTCAGCGCCGCCACCGCCTACCTGGCCCCCAACCTTTCGCGCACGAACCTCCACGTGATGACCGGCGCGGCGGCGACCCGCATCCGCTTCGAGGCGATGCGCGCGACCGGCGTCGAGGCTCGCATCGACGGCGTGCCGACCTTCGTGCGCGCGCGCAGGGAGGTGCTGGTCTCGGCCGGCGCGCTGCAATCGCCGCAGTTCCTGATGCTGTCGGGAATCGGCCCGGGCGAGCACCTGCGCTCGCTCGGCATCGAGGTCCGCCACGACCTCCCCGGCGTCGGCCGCAACCTGCACGATCACCTCGACGCCATCGCCGTCCTCGACGCACCTCGCCTCACCGACCTGTTCGGCGTGTCGTTGAAGGGCGCCGTCAACATCGTGCGAGGCGTCTTCGAATGGCGGCGCCGGCGCACCGGCCTCTTGACGACGAACTTCGCTGAAGCCGGCGGCTTCTTTCGCAGCGATCCGGGCGTCGATCGCCCCGACATGCAGTTCCACTTCGTCGTCGGCAAGCTCGTCGACCACGGCAGGCAGACCGTGTTCGGCCACGGCTACTCGCTCCACGTCTGCGTGCTGCGGCCGAAGAGCCGCGGCAGCGTCACCCTCGCGAGCGCCGATCCGGCCGCGGCGCCGCGCATCGATCCCAACTTCCTCGCCGAGCGCGACGACGTCGATCGGCTCGTGCGCGGCTTCAAGGCGATGCGCCACGTCCTCGCCCAGCCCGCCCTCGCCCGCCACGGTGCGCGCGAGCTGCCGACGTCGGCGTCGGCGCAGACCGACGCCGAGATCGAAGCCTTCATCCGCGCTCATGCCGACACGATCTACCACCCGGTCGGCACGTGCCGGATGGGACCGGGCCCGCTCGACGTCGTCGATGCCGAGCTGCGCGTGCACGGCATCGAGGGCCTGCGCGTCGTCGATGCCTCGATCATGCCGAGCATCGTCAGCGGCAACACCAACGCGCCGACGATCATGATCGCGGAGAAGGCTGCCGCCATGATCGCCACCGCCAGTCACGCACCGGAGGCCACCGCCATGACCGTTCCCGACTATTACGGCGCCGAGGCGCAGCGATGAAGTCCCGCGCCGCGGTCGCCTGGAAGGCCGGCGCGCCGCTGAGGGTCGAGACCGTCGACCTCGAAGGCCCGCGCGCCGGCGAGGTGCTGGTCGAGGTGAAGGCGACGGGCATCTGCCACACCGACTGGTTCACCCTGTCGGGCGACGATCCCGAGGGCCTGTTCCCGGCGATCCTCGGCCACGAGGGCGCGGGCGTCGTCGTCGAGGTCGGCGCCGGCGTGACGACGCTCGCCAAGGACGACCACGTCATCCCGCTCTACACGCCCGAGTGCCGGCAGTGCAAGTTCTGCCTGTCGCGGAAGACCAACCTCTGCCAGAAGATCCGCGCGACGCAAGGCAAGGGACTGATGCCCGACGGCACGAGCCGCTTCTCGCTCGACGGCAAGCCGCTGCTGCACTACATGGGGACGTCGACTTTCTCCAACTACATCGTCGTGCCGGAGATCGCGCTGGCGAAGATCCGCCCCGACGCGCCGTTCGACATCGTCTGCTACATCGGCTGCGGCGTCACCACCGGCGTCGGCGCGGTGCTGTTCACGGCCAAGGTCGAGGCCGGCGCGAACGTCGTCGTGTTCGGGCTCGGCGGCATCGGCCTCAACGTCATCCAGGGCGCCAAGCTCGTCGGCGCGAACCGGATCATCGGCGTCGACGTCAACCCGACGCGCGAAGCGATGGCGAGGAAGTTCGGCATGACCGATTTCGTGAACCCGAAGGACGTGCCGAACGTCGTCGACGCGATCGTCCGCCTGACCGACGGCGGCGCCGACTACAGCTTCGAGTGCATCGGCAACACGCAGACGATGCGCCAGGCGCTCGAGTGCTGCCACAAGGGCTGGGGCCAGTCGATCATCATCGGCGTCGCGCCGGCCGGAGCCGAGATCTCGACGCGGCCGTTCCAGCTCGTCACCGGAAGGCAATGGAAAGGCTCGGCGTTCGGCGGCGCGCGCGGCCGCAGCGACGTGCCGAGGATCGTCGACTGGTACATGGACGGCAAGATCGCCATCGACGACCTCATCACGCATCGGCTGAAGCTCGACGACATCAACCGTGGCTTCGAGCTGATGAAGAGCGGCGAGTCGATCCGCTCCGTCGTCGTCTACTGACGCGCTGCGCTCGGCCGGTGCGCGGCCACCCGCCGCTTATGCCGCGCGTAACGACGCTTGCCGATCGTCACAGACCGGCCCTGCGCCGGCGACTATGCTCGCCCCAGGCACTGCTTGGAGCGACTCCCCCGACGATCCGCGGCATGAAGACGACCTGGCGCACCCTCTGGCAGCAGAACGACATCGTCGTCTACCGCGACGAGCGCGAGGTCGACCGCCTGCCGGCAGAGCGCATCGAGCGCGTCTACCTGGTCTATCGCGGCCACGGCGACACGCCGAACGACATCGCGCAGACGATCGTCGAGCTCGCCGGCGGCGAAGGCTTTGCGGTGTTCGAGCCCGAGACCGGATTCGCCGGCCGCGTCAATTTCGAACGGCAGCCGTTCTGGCAGGAGCGTCGCTGCATCTACTGGGTGGCGGCGCCGCTCGCTTCGTTGCCCTGGCGGCTTCGCTTCGGCGCCTGGCGCGGCGAAGCGAACAAGCGCGCCTTTCGCCGCCTCGGCCGCGACGAGTTGGCCGGCTGCATCGAGGGCTGGCAGCGCGAGGGTCCGCAGACCTGGGAGGACCGCAAGCGCCGCCGCATCGAGCGCGGCCGGCCGTTCGGCTTCACGAGCGGCGCTCACGCCTGAGGCCGCGCCTGGCGTCGCGACATCGGCCGCGCTCGTCGCGGAACGAAAGAAGGCCCGGTCGAGACCGGGCTTTCGTTCGAGCGAGGTCGCTGAGGCGGCGGGGGCCGACGCCTTCTTCGCGGGCTTACTGGCATCGTGCGGCTTGGTCGACTTGGTGGTCTTGGTGGTCTGGTGGTCAGGCGTCTTCTTCACGCTCGAATCGCCGGCCGCCATCGGCGCCGTGGCTGCGGGTGCGAAGGCGGACCGGGCAAAAGCGCCGAAGCTGACCGCCGAAGCGATGACCGCGGCGATGAGGGTCTTCATGGGAGTCCTTTGACTCGAAGCATCCCTCGCCCGCCCCGCATCGCTTGAAGGTCGCGGCCGGGCCGCCTACTATCCGCCAAAGACCGGCGCGCCGGTTGCCCGAATCCGCCTCCCCATGAAGCTGCTCGCAAGCACTCCGGCGCGCGTCATCGCTTGGGTCGCGGCGTCGGCGCTGCACGCGTTGGCCGGTGCGCAAGACCATGCCGTTCCGGCCTTCAGCAAGGTCGACTCGATGGAGGCGCGCGTCCAGGGCTGCGTCACCTGCCATGGGCAGAGCGGCCAGGGAACGAACAGCGGCTACTTCCCCCGCATCGCGGGCAAGCCGGCCAGCTACCTGTACAACCAGCTCGTCGCCTTCCGCGACGGAACGCGCAGCTACGCGCCGATGAACTATCTCGTCGCGTACCTGCCCGACGCCTACCTGCGCGAGATGGCGGAGCACTATGCCAAGCTTCGGCCGCCGTTCACGGCGCGAACGCCACCGACGGTCGACGCGGCGACGCTGGCACGCGGCCAGGCGCTCGTCGTCACGGGAGATCGCGCCAAGACGATCCCGGCCTGCGCCGCGTGTCACGGCAAGGGCCTCACCGGCATGGAGCCGGGAATTCCCGGCCTGGTCGGCTTGCGCCAGACGTACATCGTCGGCCAGCTCACCAGCTGGCGCGTCGGCGAGCGCAACGCCGCCTCGCCCGATTGCATGAAGCGGATCGTGTCGCGCATGTCCGACGCCGACATCACCGCGGTCGCCGCCTGGCTCGCGTCGCAGGAGGCGCCGACCGATTCCTCGCCGGATTCGTCCGACCTCGTGCGCATGCCGTTCGCGTGCGGAAGCCAGCGCTGAACCGATGCGCAAGGTCGTCCTCTTCGGAATCGCGGCGGCGCTGGTGCTGCTCGCGATCGCTGCGACGCTGTACGTCTTCCTGCGGCCCGGCCCGCTGCCGAAGCAAGCCAACGCGCCGCAGATGAGCGCGACGACCCAGGTCATCAACCAGGGCGAGTACCTCGCCCGCGTCGGCGACTGCGTCGCCTGCCATACCGTCCCGAACGGCAAGCCGTTCGCGGGCGGCCGGGCGATGGCGACGCCGTTCGGCAACCTCTACGTCCCCAACATCACCCCCGACGACGAGACCGGCATCGGCAAGTGGAACGCCGACGAGTTCTACCGGATGATGCACACCGGCATCTCGCGCGACGGAACGATGCTCTATCCGGCCATGCCGTTCGCCGCGTACACCCAGGTCACGCGGGCCGATTCCGACGCGATCTTCGCGTACCTGATGTCGGTGCCGCCGGTGCGCCAGGAGAACCGGAAGCACGAGCTGCGCTTCCCGTTCAACAAGCGCGAGCTCCTGATCGGCTGGCGCACGCTCTACTTCAAGGAAGGCGAGTTCGTTCCCGACCCGAAGCAGTCGGCGCAGTGGAACCGCGGCGCCTACCTCGTCGAGGGGCTCGGCCATTGCTCGATGTGCCACACCGCGGTCAACGCGCTCGGTGGGTCGAGTGAGTCGCAGGAGTTCGAGGGCGGAATGATCCCGAACCAGAACTGGTACGCGCCGTCGCTGACGTCGAACCGCGAGGCTGGGCTCGGCAACTGGGACATCAAGGACATCGCCGACCTGCTGCAGGTCGGCGTCTCGCAGCGGGCGACCGTGTACGGGCCGATGGCCGAAGTGGTCTACAACAGCCTGCAGTACCTGAGCGACGACGACGCCACGGCGATGGCGGTCTACCTCAAGTCGCTGCCGAAGCGCGACGCCGAGGCGCCGCCGACCAGCCAGGCGCGCCTCGTCGACCCGGCGAAGATGGAGCTCGGCCGCAAGGTCTACGAGAAGCAGTGCGTGATCTGCCACGGCGCCGAGGGCAAGGGGTTCCCGCCGGGCCTGCCGCCGCTGGCCGGCAACCAGTCGATCACGATGGCGTCGCCGGTCAACTCGATCCGCATGGTGCTCAACGGCGGCTATCCGCCGGGGACGAAGAAGAACCCGAAGCCGCACGGCATGCCGCCGTTCTCGCACATCCTCAACGACGACGAGGTCGCGGCCGTCGTCACCTACATCCGCGTCGCCTGGAACAACAGCGGCACGCCCGTCCAGCCGAGCCAGGCCAACGAGCTGCGCAAGCTGCTCCCGGAGTGAAGGAGCCGACCGATGCCCGCACCGATCGACCCTGAGAACAGCGACCGCGACGACCGCGCGGTCGACGAGATCGTCGGTCGCGGACCCTCGGGGGCCTTCGCGGTCGCCGGGATCGCGACGCTGATCGTCGTCGCGATCTACTTCGGGTTCTACTTGTTCATCTACCTGCCGCGCGGCGCCGTCCAATGAGCACGGCAGCACACGCAGGCGCACCCGACTCGCATGCGACCGCGATCGCCGCCGAGCGGCGCTGGGCGTGGGTCGTCATCGCCATAATGGCGCTGCTCGTCGCGATGATGATCTTCACCGGCCTGCACTGGTCGGCGATGCCGCCTTCGCGGGTCGAGACCGTCGACGTCAAGACACTGCACCTGAAGGGCGAGTTCGTCGAGAGCAACCTCGGCACGAGCGTGGGCGCCGACGGCAAGGTCACGGTGCGCCTGATCGCGCAGCAGTATTCGTTCCAGCCGCAATGCATCGTCGTCCCGGCCGGCGTGCCGGTGACCTTCCGCGGCACGAGCACCGACGCGATCCACGGCTTCGTCGTCGGCCGGACGAACGCCAACACGATGCTGATCCCCGCATTCGTCTCGACGTTCACGACGACGTTCACGACGCCGGGCGAGCAGCTCATGCCGTGCCACGAGTACTGCGGCACCGGCCACGAGGCGATGTGGGCGCGCGTGCAGGTGCTGCCGGCGGCGGAGTTCATGGCCAAGGCCAAGCCAGGGGAGCGACTCAGCTGTGTTCCTCGCTAGAAAGCTCGTCCTCGCCCATTTCTGGGTCGCGTTCGCCGCGTTCCTCGGCGCGATCGTTCTCGGCGCGTGGCAGATGTACATCCGCAGCCCGCTGAGCCCCTGGATCAACAACCCCGAGCACTACTACCGCTCCGTCACCGCGCACGGGACGGTGATGGCGTACGTGTTGCCGACGCTCGTCGCGATGGGCTTCGGCTACGCGATCAGCGAGCTCGCGCTCAAGCGCCCGCTGGTCGGCCTGCGCTGGGCGTGGGCGGGATTCGGCCTCGTCGTCGGCGGCACCGTGCTCGCCGCCGGTGCGATGGCGGCCGGCAAGGCGTCGGTGCTCTACACCTTCTATCCGCCGATGATCGGCAGCCCGATCTACTACTTCGGCGTCGTCCTCGTCGTCGTCGGCTCGTGGATCTGGGTCGCGCTGATGTCGATCAACCTGCGCGCCTGGCGCAAGGAGAACCCGGGCGCGACCGTCCCGCTGGCGATGTACGGCAACCTCGCCGGCGCGTACCTGTGGGCCTGGACCTCGGTCGGCGCCGCCGTCGAGGTGCTGGTGCTGATCCTGCCGGCATCGCTCGGCCTCACCGACACGATCAACGCCGGTCTCGCGCGCGTCCTCTTCTCGTGGACGCTGCACGCGATCGTCTACTTCTGGCTGATGCCCGCGTACATCGCGTTCTACACGCTCTTCCCACGCGCGATTGGCGGGCGCCTCTACAGCGACACGATGGGCCGGGTCGCGTTCGCCCTCTTCCTCGTCTTCTCGATGCCGATCGGCATCCATCACCTGTTCGCCGACCCGCAGGTCGGTGCCGGCTTCAAGTTCGTCCATGCGGCGATGACGGCAATGGTCTCGATCCCGACCCTGCTCACGGTCTTCACGATCGTCGCGTCGGCCGAGATCGCCGGCCGCCTGCGCGGCGGGACCGGAACGTTCGGCTGGATCCGCGCCCTGCCATGGGACCGGCCGATGATGCTGGCGGTGACGTTCTCGTTCGTGATGCTCGGCTTCGGCGGCGCCGGTGGGCTCGTCAACATGAGCTACCAGCTCAATGAGACGGTCCACAACACGCAATGGGTGACGGGCCACTTCCACCTGATCTTCGGCGGCGCCATCGTCATCATGTACTTCATGGTCGCCTACGAGTTGTGGCCGCAGCTGACACGCTCGGCGCCGCTGCCCGCGGCGTGGCTGCGGCTGCAGCTCTGGCTCTGGTTCATCGGGATGCTCGTGCTTTCGCTGCCCTGGCATTGGGTCGGCCTGCTCGGCCAGCCGCGGCGGATGGCGTATTTCGACTACCGCCATCCCGCGCTCGAGCCGCAGGCGTGGACGGTGACGATGTCGACCTTCGGCGGGCTGATCCTGGCCGCCTCGGCGCTGCTCTTCGTCGTCATCCTCGCGCGCGCGCACTTCAAGCGCGCCGAGCCGGTCGCGTTCACCTTCGGCGTGGCGGCGCATCCCGGGTTGCGGCCGCCGTTCGCGCTGAACGGCTTCGCGCTCTGGATCGCGATGATGATCGGCCTGACGGTCGTGAACTACGGCTATCCGATCGTCCAGCTCGCGCTCCTGAAGGAAGCGTCCGTGCCGATCGTGCCGATCGGGAGCCGGTGATGGCCGAGCCCGCAGCGATGTCGTGGCGCAACCCGTGGGTGCGGACGAGCGTCGGCGTCCTCGTCGCGCTCACCGTCGTCGCGATGCTCGTCGGCTTCCTCTGGCTGCCGTCGGCGCAGGCCGACTTCAGCGCGCAAGGGCTCTGGGCGAGCATCTGCCGCGCCGCCGGCGCTCCCTCGAGCTGGGCCTCCGCGACCGATGCGGCCCGGACCGCCCCGCCCGTGTCGACCGAGGTCGTCCTCGAGCGCTCGATGGCGCGCGCGAGCGGCAGCGACGCGGTCGGCCGCGGCGCGACGCTGGCGCTCAACTGCACGATGTGCCACGGCGCGCAGGGACTGAGCGGCTCGGACGCGCCCAACCTCGCCGGGCAGTATCCCGAGGTGGTCGTCAAGCAGATGCACGACTACAAGACCGGCAAGCGCGCCAGCCCGATCATGGAAGCGATCGGCAAGGCGCTTCCCGAGCGCGCGATCGCCGACCTCGCCGCCTACTACGCCGACTTGCCGAAGGCGCGCACCGCGCCGACCACGTACGACGAGCCGCTACCGGCGCTGGTGCGCGTCGGCGACCCGATGCGCAACATCGCGCCGTGCATCTCGTGCCACGGCGGGGTCGACCAGAAGTTCGGCACGCCCTGGCTCGAGGGCATGCCGAAGGGGTATCTCGTCGCGCAGCTCGAGGCCTTCGCTTCCGGCGTGCGCCGCAACGACTCGCAGGCGCAGATGCGCAACATGGCGCGCGCCATGACGCCGGGCGAGATCCAGGAAGTCGCCGCGTTCTACGCGCGCAAGGCGGGCAGCGGCGAGCGCCGTCACTAGCGGCGGCCGGCGTCCTCGACCGGGCGGCGCCTCATTCGAACTTCGCTTCGCGCAGCCAGCGGGTCGCGACCCACTTCTCGCCCGCGGTCACCGGCGCGCCGCCGTGCAGCGTGCGCGTCGAAGGATGCGGCCGGTCGTAGCTGAAGAAGACGCCGTTGCCCTGGACCGGCGCGACTTCGAGGCCGATGTCGGGGAACACGGTCGCGCCTCCGGCTTGCGGCGTGTTGAGGTAGCAGACGAGCGAGCCGACACGCTGACCGCCGCGCTTGAGGATCGCCGGCGTGCCGGCTTCGCTGGGATCGAAGTAGTCGTAGTGGGGAAGGTACTCGGTTCCCGGCCCGTAGCGCAGGACCTGCAGGCCCTCGCCGTTCTCGAGCGGCCAGTCGAGCAGCGTCGCGATGCGCTGCTCGAGGCGCGCGCAGACGGGAAACTCGCCCGGCTCGAAGAACATGCCCTCGCTCGTGCGCGCCGGGTTGACCGCGCTCGCGCCGGTCCGCGTCTCGACCGTCTCCGATCGCGCCAGACGCGAGCGTGCCAGGGCGATGAGCTCGACGCACTCGTCTGCCGAGAGCAGATCGGCGAGGACGACGACGCGCGGCAGCGACATCGCCATGACGACGCGGACCTCGCGATCGCCCGCGTGCATCGAGGGCGTCGCGGCGCTGATGCGCGCGCCGGGAACGGGGCGGGCCGGTTCGTTGGCGGCGAGGCCTGCGAGCGCAGGCGGCAGCTCGCCGTCGGCGGCGATGCCGAGGTGCTCGCGCATCGTCGACTCGAGCGCCGCGATCGCGGTGTCCTCGTCCCAGCCGCTCGCCTTCATCGCGTCGAGGACGACGTCGGGCGGGTGGCCGGCGGTCGCCTGGTCGACGATCCATCGTCTCAGCGCGGCGGTGATCGGCTGCACGGTCATGGCGCCGATTTTGCCGGACGGCGCCGCGAGATCCGGCGTCGAAGCCGGGCGAACCGCGCCCTCTTCAGCGGAAATCGCGGCTGCGGCTGACCAGCCCCTTGAGCAGCGGCGTGTGGTCGATCATCCTCGCTGCGACGAGGTGCATCACCGCCTGCTCGCCCTTGCCTTCACGCTGCCATTGGCCGTAGACGGTGAGCAGCGTCGCCCCGAGCAGCGGCGTGCGTTGCGCCTCGGCGATCTTCGGCCAGACGATGACGTTGATCGCGCCGGTCTCGTCCTCGAGGGTGACGAAGACGGTGCCCTTCGCGGTCTCGGGGCGCTGCCGGTGCGTGACGAGGCCGCTCGCTCGCGCCAGCCGGCCGTTCGGGTACGTGCGCAGGCGCGACGCCGGCTCGATCCGGAAGGCGGCGAGCTGCTCGCGCAGGAGGGCGAGCGGGTGGCGGTTCAGCGTCAGGCCGAGGGCGCGGTAGTCGGCGAGGGTCTCTTCGCCTTCGCTCGGCGCGGCGAGCGCGACGCGCGGCTCGTGCGCGCGCGTCGCGCGCAGCATCTCGGTCGGCCGCGTGTCGATGCCGGCGACGGCCCACGCCGCCTGGTGGCGATGGCCGGTCAGGCTCTGCAGGGCGTCCGCCTCGGCAAGCGCGGCGAGCGCATGCGCGTCGAGGCGAGCGCGCCGCGCCAGGTCTTCGCTGTCGGCGAAGCGCGCCTCGCCGCGCGCCGCGACGATGCGCTCGCCGGCCTCCTGAGCGAGGCCCTTGACGCGGTTGAGGCCGAGCCGGACCGGCTGGCGCAGGATGCCGCCCTCACCGCGCGAGCTCGTCTCGCCGTGCGCGCCGCCCGCTCGCGCCGCCGGCTCGCCTTCGAGCGTGCTCTCCCACGCGCTCACCGCGACGTCGACCGGCCGCACCTCGACGCCGTGCTCGCGCGCGTCGCGCACCAGCTGCGCCGGCGCGTAGAAGCCCATCGGCTGGGCGTTGAGCAGGCCGCACAGGAAGGCGTCGGGGTGGTGGCACTTGATCCAGCTGCTGACGTACGCGAGGAGGGCGAAGCCGGCGGCATGGCTCTCCGGAAAGCCGTACTCGCCGAAGCCCTGGATCTGCTTGAAGATGCGCTCGGCATACTCGTGCGTGTAGCCCTTCTCGACCATCCTGCCGACCAGGCGCTTGTGGAACGGCGACAGGCCGCCGCGCCGCTTCCACGCCGCCATCGCGCGGCGCAACGCGTCGGCCTCGCCGGCGCTGAAGTCGGCGGCGAGCATCGCGATCTGCATCACCTGCTCCTGGAAGATCGGCACGCCCTTGGTCCTGAGAAGCGCGGGCTTGAGCTCCTCGGGGCAGTCGATCTCGTCATCGCGCAGCGTGCGGTTCTTCAGGTAGGGATGGACCATGCCGCCCTGGATCGGCCCGGGCCGCACGATCGCGACCTCGACGACGAGGTCGTAGTAGCAGCGCGGCAGGAGGCGCGGCAGCATGCTCATCTGCGCGCGGCTCTCGATCTGGAACACGCCGACGGTGTCGGCGCGGCAGATCATGTCGTAGGTGGGCTTGTCGTCGTCGGCGATGTCCTGCATCTCGAACGCCGGGCGGCCGAGCTTGGCCGCGATGTGCGCGAGCGAGCGGCGGATCGCGCTCAGCATGCCGATCGCGAGGATGTCGACCTTGAGCAGGCCGAGCGCGTCGAGGTCGTCCTTGTCCCACTGGATGACGCTGCGGTCGGGCATCGCCGCGTTCTCGACCGGCACCAGCTCGGCCATCCGGCCCTTGGCGATGACGAAGCCGCCCGGGTGCTGCGAAAGGTGGCGCGGGAACGAGATCAGCTGCGCAGTGAGCTCCATCCAGAGCCTGACCACCGGCGCGTCGGGATCGAAGCCGCTCTCGCGCAGCCGCTCGGGGGCGATGCCACGGCCGTCGAACCAGTGCTGGCGCTTCGAGACGGTCTCGATCCGCTGCAGGTCGATGCCCAGCGCCCGGCCCGCGTCGCGCAGCGCCGACCGCGGCCGGTAGCTGATGACGACGGCGGTGAGCGCGGCGCGATGGCGCCCGTACTTCTTGTAGATGTACTGGATCACCTCCTCGCGGCGCTGGTGCTCGAAGTCGATGTCGATGTCGGGCGGCTCGTTGCGCTCGACGCTGATGAAGCGGCCGAAGAGCAGCGTCGCGCGGCGCGGGTCGACCTCGGTGACGTGCAGGCAATAGCAGACGAGCGAGTTGGCGGCGCTGCCGCGGCCCTGGCACAGGATGCCCTGCGTGCGCGCCCACGCGACGATGTCGGCGACGGTGAGGAAGTAGGCCTCGTACTCGAGCTCGGCGATGACCGCGAGCTCGCTTTCGATGATGCGCCGGTATTGGTCGGAAAGGCCGACGGGGAAACGGTGCGGAATGCCGGCCTCGACCAGCTTCCTGAGCCACGAGGCCGGCGTCTCGCCTGCGGGAACGATCTCCTGCGGGTACTCGTACTTCAGCTCGCCGAGCGAGAAGCTGCAGCGGCCGGCGAAGACCATCGTGTTCTCGAGCCACTCGCCCTGGTAGAGCGCGGCCAGGCGCCCGCGCGAGCGCAGGTGCTGCTCGGCGTTGGGCTCGAGGGCGAAGCCGCATTCGGCGACCGGCTTGGCGAGGCGCGTCGCGGTGAGGGTGTCCTGCAGGGGCTTCCTCGAGCGCACGTGCATCAGCACGTCGCCGGCGGCGACGATGGGCAGGCCGGTGAACTGCGACACGCGAACGACGGTGTCGACGAGGTCGTCGTCGCCGGCGCGGTGCAACAGCTCGAGGGCGATGGCGGCGCGGTCCTGGAACCAGGTCTTCAGCCACATCGCGTGCGCGAACACGTCTTCGAAGGGCTGTGCCGCCGAGGGCACCAGCAGCGCCAGGCACTCGGGCAGGCCGGCGAGCGTCGGCGCGTTCGGCACCTTGCCCTCGACGTCGCCCGGGTGCGCAACGTAGCTCCCCTTCTCGGCGCGCCGGCGCGCGACCGTGATCCAGTGCGAGAGGTTGCCGTAGCCGCGCCGCGTCTGCGCGAGCAACACCAGGCGCGCGTGCGGCGCGCCGCTGCCGGGCAGCGTGAGGCGCATCTCGCTGCCGACGACGAGGTGCAGCTGCTGCGTCTTCGCCTCGATGTGCGCGCGCACGACACCAGCGACCGAGCACTCGTCGGTGATCGCGAGCGCGCCGTAGCCGAGCGCGGCAGCGCGCTCGACCAGCTCCTCCGGGTGCGACGCGCCGGTCAGGAAGCTGAAGTTGCTCTTGCAGTGGAGCTCGGCGTAGCGCGGTAGCACGGGAAGGCCAGGAGGGCTTGCACCTCGACGTGGGTGAGGACGTTGGCGAGCATCGACAAGAAGGCCTGCACCTCCGTCGCGCCCATCTCGCGCGGATGACGCCGCCCGCCGGCCCAGCGCACGAAGCCGCGCACCCAATAGACGTACGCCTCCGCGGTGCGTAAGCTGTAGTGCATGTGCCGCAAGCGTTCGCGCAGGGCATCGAGCAGGCGCGGCGCGGGCGGGTACGAGGACGTCGGCGTCGGCGCAGACGGACGACGTCCACTTTCCCCTTCGTTCCGCCCGTCCATGTCGTCCATCTGTGCCCTCGCGGAACTACTGTACATTCATACAGTATCTGCGCGAAGGCCGCCTGTCAATTCGTTCTGCCGAGTCCCCCCTCGGCAGTTCGTCAGCTTTGATCCCTCACCGATGACAGTGAAAGCGGACAGTGGCATGTCGTCGATATCACGCTAGGCGCCACGATGCCAGCCTTCGCTACATCCGCAGACGGCGTGCCCATCGCCTATGAGGTCGACGGACCTGAGGGCTTGGCTGTCGTTCTCGTGCACGGTTGGTGTTGCGATCGAACGCTTTGGGATGCGCAGATCGTTCCGCTTTCCTCAGATGTCCTTGTCGCGCGCCTAGATTTGGCAGGTCATGGTCAATCAGGCGCCAGCCGCACGGACTGGAGCATGGCCGCTTTCGGCGCAGATGTTTCTGCAGTCATGTCCGCCGCCAATCTCGCCGACGTCATCCTCGTAGGTCACTCGATGGGCGCCGACGTCGTACTGGAGACTGCACGTCGGGCCAAAGGCCGCGTGCGCGGACTCGTGTGGGTGGATCAATACAACCAACTCTCCACGTTCATGTCTGAGGCACGTGTGCAGGAAAGGGTCGCGCCGTTCCGCACAAGCTTCGCCAGGACGACGCGTACCTTCGTGCAGGGCATGTTCTCGCGAACCTCCGATGCTGACCTCATCGAACGCGTCGCCGCCCATATGGCATCCGCGCGCGAATCCATCGCGCTCGCCGCTCTGGAAGCAACCTGGAACCATGGACGCGCGGTTCCTGAACTCTTGGCGGAAGTAAGTCTCCCGATCGTCTCCATCAACGCTGGGAAGCCCTTCATCGACATGGACTCGATGAATCAACACGGTGTTCATGTGATGCCCATGCAAGGCGTCGGGCACTTCCCCATGCTAGAGAAGCCGGCAGAGTTCAACGCATGCCTTGCAAGAGCGGTCGAACTCATCTGCCACGGACGAAATGACGCCTAACCCCTCCATCGAGCGGACGTTCCAAAGCCTGCTTCGCAGCCTTTGGCCCGCCGCTCATGTCGAACGTTAGACCCATTTCCTTGCTCATGCGCGACTTCCGCGTTGTCCGCAACGGCCTCGCGATACCGACCAAGAACTAAACCCATCGGGAAGGACACCATGACGAAGCTATCGTCTAACGCTCAGCTCGTGTCGGCCATCTTCGAGGAGGTCGCCAAGGGCAATGGCGCCCTCTTCTGGGAGGCGTGCCATGAGGACATCGTCTGGCGCACGATCGGCGAAGGCTCATGGAGCGGCGAGTTCGTCGGCAAGCGGACCATCATCGACGAGATCTTCCGCCCTCTGAATCGTGTCCTCGTCGAGCGCGCCACCATACCCACCCGTCTGATCGACGGCGGCGACGTCATCGTATTGCAGGCCAGAGGCAGAAACGTCACTCGCGACGGCCAGCGATATGACAACGACTATGCCTTCGTGATCCACTTCCGGGACGGCAAAATCGCCCGATACGAGGAGTACTGCGACACTGACCTGATCGCTCGCGTCCTGCCTGACCGCATTGCGGCCAAGTCAATGTCCAAACCCGCCTGACCTGCACATCATGGCTGGCCCAGGTGCAGCCGCTTCGCGAACAGCAGCATGTGGTTGCAGTACGTGGTCTAACCTTTCCATCGAGCGACCTCCTCTTTCAGGCTGCGCCTGCTTCCGGCCGCCGCTCATGTCAAACGTTAGGCCCCGCAAAACTCTCTCCAGGTTTGGAGTGAGAGCAACGCTTCGCGGTCTTCGGTCTGTCACTCATATCGAACGCTGGAGCAAGAGTGGTCGCACAAAGCTCCAAAGCGTTTGCTCGCTGCCTATCGAAACACCCATTCTTGCTCTGTCATGGGGAGCGCGGCTACGCTGGCGACTAACCTGCGCTTAGGCTTCACGGCAATCTAGTATTCGCCCTCCTTGGTTCTAGCCGGAGTACACGCCATGCCGAACGAGCTCTCCTTTCACCACGCGGTCCTGGTGTCTATCGGCATTGCGGGCACGCTCTGGTTCTTCGCAGCATCTTTCGAGCATCGCGTTTGGTCGCAGCGAAAGAGAGTCTTCTTACTGATCGGTTCGGCTCCTATCTATGTCTACCAAGCTCTAGGGGCGTTCGGAGCGTTGTCACAGGCTTCCTCCCTCGAGCTATTTGGCTTCATCGGCTGCGTGCTCGGCGTACTCGGCGCTGTCCGACTGGTCTTCCCCGACAATTCTCCGAGTCACGCCTCCGCGAGGATGAGTGACGCCTAGCTCCTCCATCGAGCGGACGTCCCAAAGTCCGCTTCGCGCCCTTTGGCCCGCCGCTCATGTCGAACGTTAGACCCTCTAGCCGGCCTGTAGAGCGCGGCGAATTGCGAGTACCGTTCTATGTCCAAAGCTCGTCGTCTAGCCCACACGTTGCAACCCACGGAACCCAGGAGCACTGCCCCACGAGCCCTTAGCGCAGTGGCAACCGGGGCGCTAGCAGTTGGTGGGTTCGCAGTAGGCGCAATGGCATTCGGCGCAGTAGCCGTCGGTGCCCTTGCCATCGGTCGACTGGCCGTCGGTCGCGCCCGAATCGGAAGGCTGGAAATCGACGAGCTGTCCGTTCGGCGCCTTGTTGTAACCGAGGAGCTTTGCGCCCCGCAGGGCATGGCCGGTCAACCGGGTGCGCAACACGCCCCTGAACAGACGTCGCCGCTCAGTTCGCCGTCCCAATGAAAGAGTGGCCTAACCCTCCATCGAGCGGACATTCCAAAGGCCGCTTCGCACCGTTTGGAACGCCGCTCATGTCGAGCGTTAGACCCCTTCGCACCTCGGTATGAACGCGATTCGCAGTTCCTAACGTGAAGCTCGAGCAGGCTCGTCGTCTCGCCATGGCGCTTCCCTCGGTTTCGGAGGCGCCTCACGTCAACTACTCTTCCTTCAGGGTGGGCGGCAAGATCTTCGCAACGGTTCCCCCCGAGGGCGAGCATTTGCATGTATTCGTTGAGGAAGAGCAGCGTCAGCTCGCTATCGCTCTTGAGCCGGAGTCCA
>Ga0207641_10000742_pt1 | contig 35060 bp, 36 predicted proteins | sample KBSSwiS62_FD_184306 | JGI IMG/M metagenome (GOLD analysis project Ga0207641, IMG submission 184306) | Switchgrass rhizosphere microbial communities from Kellogg Biological Station, Michigan, USA - KBS Switchgrass S6-2 (SPAdes) (version 2) | ecosystem: Host-associated > Plants > Roots >... | reverse complement strand
GAACGCCGCATCCGCGGCTTCGAGATCGGCTGGACGGGCAACATCACCGACGAGCTGAACATCACCGGCGGTTACACCTATCTCGATGCGAAGATCGTCGATGGTGGCACCACCGCATTCACGGCGGCAGCAGTGGGTACGCAGGCGGCCAAAGTGATCTTCGGCCCATCGGTTAACACCGGCCGCCAGTTCCCGCAGACGGCGAAGCATAGCTTCACGCTCTGGACGAACTACCAGATCATTCCGGCGCTCTCGATCGGCGGCGGTGCATTTTACACCAGCCGCCAGTTCGGCGGCTATCAGGACAACCGGACCGCAACGCAAACCGCAGCGGGCGTCGTTACGCTTAACCCGGCGACAAAAATTCTGGCGCGGACGATCCCCAGCTACTGGCGCTTCGACGCGCGTGCCGGCTGGAAGATCAACGACAATTTCGATGTCGCGGTCAACGCCCAGAACCTCACCAACAAGACCTACTTCAGCCAGGTCTACACCAGCCACTACGCCGCCATCGCGGCGGGTCGCACGGTATTCGGTACGCTCAACTTCAAATATTGAGACAGCCGGTCTAGCAATGGCGGCCCGTCTCCCCCGGGAGGCGGGTCGTTCGCTATTTGAGGACTTGATGGAAGAGCTGACGATCGAGGCCATCCTCGCGATGGATGCCGAAGAGGTGAAGCGCCGCATGGCGGGCCCTCTGGACGAGCGCGTGGCGTTCCTGCGCGTGGCGGCCGAAGGCGGCGTCGCCGAGGCGCAGGCAATCTATGCGCAGATGCTGCTCGACGGGATGGGGATGGCGCGGGATCAGCCGGCGGCGGTCGGCTGGTTCGACAAGGCCGCGCGACAAGGCCACGCGATGGCGATCAACATGATGGGCCGTTGCTACGATCTCGGCTGGGGCGTTCCTGTCGACAAGGCCCGCGCCGCTCAGTGGTTCAAGGCGGCGGCCGATCGGGGGCTCGACTGGGGCATGTACAACTATGCCACCGCGCTCGCGCTCGGCGAGGGCGTTGCCGAAGACAAGCCGCAGGCGCTGGCACTATTCCGCAAGGCGGCGGCGATGGGCAACGGCAAGGCCGACAATTATGTCGGCAGCTTCTACGAGGACGGCTGGGTCGTCGATCGCGATCTGACACAGGCCGCGCATCATTATGAACGCGCGGCGAAACGCGGCGACTTTCGCGGTCAATTCAACCACGCCCGCATGCTCGCCGATGCCGGCCGCATCACGGAAGCGCTTTCCTGGCTGCAGAAGGTGCCCGAGACCGCGACACCCGCTTTCATCGCCAAGGCGCGCGCCTTTCTTGCCGCATCGCCCCATCCGAAGCTGCGTGAGGCCGCTGCCCTGTTCGGCTAACGCTTGAGGACCATCGTCCGCAAATAGGCGCCGTAGCTACTTTTGCCGAGCGCATCGGCGAGCTTTTCAAGCTGCGCCGCATCGATGAAGCCCTGATCAAAAGCGACCTCTTCGGGGCAGGCGATCTTGAAGCCCTGCCGCTTTTCAAGCGTGCGGACGAATTCCGCAGCCTCGATCAGACTGTCCGGCGTTCCCGTATCGAGCCAGGCAAAGCCGCGCCCCATCATCTCGACCGCAAGCTGGCCGCGCTCAAGATAGATCTTGTTGACGTCGGTGATCTCAAGCTCGCCGCGTACCGATGGCTTGAGAGCGCGGGCGATCTCGATCACCTGCGCGTCATAAAAATACAGCCCCGTCACCGCCCAGTTCGAACGCGGCACTTTGGGTTTTTCCTCGATCGAAAGCGCCCGCATCCGATCGTCGAATTCGACGACACCGTAACGCTCGGGATCGGTGACGTGGTAAGCGAACACGGTCGCTCCATCCTTCCTCGCCACCGCGCTCTTGAATAGATCGGTCGATCCGTGGCCATAATAGATATTGTCGCCAAGGATCAGCGCCGACGGCGAGTTACCGACGAAATCGGCGCCGATGATATAGGCCTGAGCCAGCCCGTCAGGGCTCGGCTGCACGGCGTACTGGATGTCCATGCCCCATTTCGATCCGTCGCCCAGCAAAGCCTCGAACGAAGGCGTGTCTCGCGGCGTGGAGATCACCAGCACCTCGCGGATGCCCGCGAGCATCAGCGTCGACAGCGGATAATAGATCATCGGCTTGTCGTAGATCGGCATGAGCTGCTTCGACGTGACCATCGTCATCGGATGCAGCCGCGTTCCCGATCCGCCCGCTAGAATGATGCCCTTCACAGCCTGTGCCCCTTTTCGTTCACGCGCCGCTCTGTGGCACCGGGCCGACCAGCTCGTCTATGATGTCGCGCACGGCCGCCCGCCAGTCGCGCGGATGGATGCTAAATTGCGCGGTAATCTTCGCGGTAGCGAGCCGCGAGTTGGCGGGGCGCCGCGCCGGTGTCGGATAGTCCGCCGTGGTGATCGGCGCCACTTCGGCCGAAACGCCGCCCGCCGCCTTGCTCAACGCGAAGATTTCACGCGCAAGGCCGCACCAGCTCGTCTCGCCCGTATTGACGAGGTGGAAGATGCCGGTCGGCGCATTCGGATCGTCGATCATCCTGAGCGTGATCGTCTTGAGCGTCTCGGCAATGTCGGCCGCCGACGTCGGGCAGCCGATCTGATCGTTGACCACGCGCAGTTGCGGGTTGGTCGCGCCTACCCGCAGCATCGTCTTGAGAAAATTGCCGCGATGCACCGACAGCACCCAGGCCGTTCGCAGGATCACCGAACGCGGATTGCCGGAGGCGACCGCGACCTCACCCGCCAGCTTCGATGCGCCATAGACGCCGAGCGGGGCGACCGGGTCGCTTTCGAGATAAGGCCCATCCTTCGCGCCATCGAACACATAGTCGGTCGAAACCTGGATGAGCGGGATTCCCGCCTTACGTGTCACATCGGCGAGCAATGCGGGGCCGGTCGCGTTCACGCGAAACGCCGTCTCTTCGTCCTTCTCGGCATTGTCGACCGCCGTATAGGCGGCGGAGTTGATCGCCGCGGCAAAGCTCCTGCCCTCGAAATAGCGGGCGACGCTGTCGCCATCGCCGATATCGAGTTCTTCGCGCGTCGGGAAATGGACTGCCACATCGGCCGGCCAGTCGACGCGCGCGAGTTCGAGACCGATCTGTCCCTGCCCGCCTGTGACGAGGATTTCGCGCAAGGCGATCAGCCCTTGGCCAGACCGAGACGGCCTGTGTCATAACGCTTGGCGAGAATGTCGCCCCACCAGCCACGGTTTTCGAGATACCAGCGCACCGTTTGCGCGATCCCCTGCTCGAAGGTCACCTGCGGCTCCCAGCCGAGCTCCGCCTTTATCTTCGACGCGTCGATCGCATAGCGCTGATCATGGCCGGGGCGATCGGCGACATGGGTGATCTGATCGGCATAGGCTTTGCCGTCGGCGCGCGGCTCGAGACGATCGAGTTCGGCGCAGATCGCCTTTACCACCTCGATGTTCTTACGCTCGCTATTGCCACCGACATTGTAGGTCTCACCCGGCACGCCGGTTTCGAACACCGCCCGCAATGCCCGCGCATGATCCTCGACGAACAGCCAGTCGCGAACATTCGATCCGTCGCCATAGACCGGCAGAGGTTCGCCGCCGAGCGCGCGGATGATGATCAGCGGAATCAGCTTTTCGGGGAAGTGATAGGGGCCATAATTGTTCGAGCAGTTGGTGACGAGCACCGGCAGGCCATAAGTATGCCCCCAGGCGCGGACGAGATGATCCGATCCGGCCTTCGATGCCGAATAAGGCGAGCGCGGATCATAGGCCGTCGTCTCGGTGAAATAGCCCTCGTCCCCAAGCGAACCAAACACCTCATCGGTCGAGATATGATGGAAGCGAAACGATGCCTGCCCCGCACCATCGAGCGTCTTCCAGTAGCCGAGCGCCTGATTGAGCATCGTGAACGTGCCGACGACATTGGTCTGGATGAACTCGCCGGGGCCATCGATCGATCGATCGACATGGCTCTCGGCGGCGAGATGCGCGATCACATCGGGGCGGAACTCGGCGAGGAGCCTGGCCACCAGCATGCCATCGCAAATATCGCCCTGGACGAACCGATAGCGCGGCGACGCATCGATCGGCACCAGCGACGACAACACGCCGGCATAGGTCAGTTTGTCGAGATTAAGCACCTCATGCGGGGTCTCGCCGATCAGATGGCGGATCAGCGCCGACCCGATGAAGCCCGCGCCGCCGGTTACCAGGACACGCATCTTCTCTCCGTTCAGAGTGGTAGCAGCGGATTGCCGTCATAGGCGAAAGGGCTATCGAAATCGGCGAGGTGCGGCAACAGTTCGTCCTTGGGCGACAGAACCGGTCCTTCCGCCGGCAGCGGCCAGTCGATGCCGATCGTCGGGCAATCCCAACGGACGCCGCCATCGCACTCGGGCGCATAGAAATCGGAAACCTTGTACATCACCTCGGTATCGGGATCGAGCGTGACGAAGGCATGGCCGAAGCCGATCGGCACGAACAACTGATTGCCATTGTCCGCTGACAGTTCCGCCACGACGTGATGACCGTAAGTCGGCGATCCCTTCCTCAGATCGACCGCATAATCGAGGATACGCCCCCGCGTGCAACGGACCAGCTTGTGCTGAGCGTGCGGCGCGCTCTGGAAATGTATGCCGCGGATCGTGCCGACGGGTGCCGAATAGCTGTGATTGTCCTGAACAAAGTCGCAGGCGACGCCCTGCTCGGTCCAGCGGGCCTTATGATAGGTTTCGACGAACCAGCCGCGATCATCGCCGAAGCGGCGCGTGTGGATAAGCTTTACCGTAGCTGTGGTCACGAGGCCTCACTTCAATCCGACATGCCTATCATCTTGCGCAGGCGCCCCGCCAGTGCAATTGCAGAGCGACCAACCAGATGAGGGCGGCAATCGCCGACATATGAAAACGGACCAAGCCGACACAGCTTCCTTCGGCAAAGCGCTCTCGGTACAGGGCGCCGTCCTCAAGGCATTGCTCCTGCGGGAGATGACTTCGCGCTATGGCCGCGACAATATCGGCATGCTGTGGCTGATAGGCGAACCGCTGATCCTGGCGGCCGCGATCACGACCATCCACCTGCTGAAAGGCGGAGGACATACGCAGGGATCGATCCAGCCCGGCATGTTCACGCTGATCGGCTATACCTGCTTCATCATTTTTCGCGGCCTGTTCAACCGCGCAGGCAGCATTGTCGATGCGAGCATGCCGCTGCTCTATCATCGCGTCATCACAATCTTCGACGTGGCGATCGTCCGTACGGTGATCGAGGTTACCGGCTGCTTCAGCGCCTATCTCGTCCTGATGTCGATCTTCGTCATGATCGGCCTCGGTTCCTTCCCGTACCGGCCGCTATATGTGATGGCAGGCTTCGGGCTGATGGCGTGGTTGTCCACCGGCGCCGCCATGGTCGTCGCCTATATTACCTTCGACCGTCCGACCCTCGAGCGGATGCTGCACGTCTTTTCCTATTTCATGATGCCGATATCGGGCGCGTTCTTCATGGTCGAATGGCTGCCGTCCGAATATCAGCGCATCGTCGTATGGAATCCGCTGACGGTGATCTTCGAAATCACCCGCTATGGCCAGTTCGAGACGGCATCGCCGGACTTCATCGACTTTGGCTATGTGTTGGCGGTATGCGCCTTTCTCACATACACCGGCCTCATCCTGCTGCGAAAGCTGCGGAACAAGGTCCATCTGGCATAATGGGTAGGACAGGTCATGCACGGCATCGTTAGGCCACCATCGGCAGAGCTCGGCCCCGCCCCCGACCGGCTCGACGCCGTCAAGCGCAAGCTCCATGAATATCGCTTCATGCTGCTGCTGGTGGCCCTGCCGACGCTGATCGTCGCTGGCTATTATTATCTCATCGCCACCGATCAATATGAAACCCAGGCCGATTTCGTCGTTCGGTCGCAGGTGAGCAAGCCTTCGCCGACGGGCATCGGATCGCTCATCTCGCTTGGCGGGAACGCCTCGCTGGCAAGTCCCGACGCCGAAAGCGTCATCGATTATCTGAAGTCGACCGAAGCCGCGCTCCACATCGAACGTTCGACGGGGCTGGCCAAACGGTTCAGCCGGTCGTTCATCGATCGCTGGAGCCGCCTCGGCAGCGCCACGCCTTCCCCAGAAGCGCTTCGCGCATATTATAACAAGCAGGTCGAGCTGAAGCTGGACAAGGAGACCGGCATCACCAAGGTCACGGTGCATGCTTTCGTGCCCGAGGATGCCTATGCGATCGCCAACAGCCTCCTGAAGCTGGGCGAGCAGCGCGTCAATGATCTGAACCAGCGCAGCAATGTCGACGCGCTCACCGGCACCGGCCGGCAGCTGACTGAGGCCGAGGATGCATTGCGCGATATTCAGATCAAGATGACCTCGTTTCGGCGGACTCAGAGCGACATAGATCCCGAAGCATCTGGCAAAGCGCAGATGGCGATGGTTACCGGCATAACCACCACCCTTTCGGCCGCGCGTGCGCAGCTAGCGGGCATGCGCGGGATCATATCGCCGAGCAGCCCGCAATATATTGCGATGGCCGCCAAGGTTCGGGCACTCGAATCCGAAGTGTCGCAACAGGGTGGCAAGCTGGTCGGCCAGGGCGGATCGATTGCCAGTTCGCTCGGCGATTATGAAAGCCTCCGGGTGCGGCAGGAATTCGCGGAAAAGCGCTACGAATTCGCCGCGGGCGCCTATCAGACGGCACGTGAGGAAGCGCGCCGCAAGCAGATATATCTGGTGCGCGTGGTCAATCCCAACATGCCGGTGCAGGCCCTCTTTCCGGAGCGCGGCAAGATCGTCCTGACCGTCTTCTGTTCGTTGCTGATCGCCTACGGCATCGGCTGGTTGCTCATTTCGGGTATCCGGGAACATGCGAACGGCTGACCCCAAATCCCAAAGCCCAGATGACGGCGAATGACGAGCGGCGCCTGGTGATAATGCCGATCCATGCCGCCGCGCGGCGCGGTGCCTGGATTGATCTCGCCCTGATAACGCTGGTGTGGATCGCGATGGCGATCCTCATCAACCCGATCGGCGATTTCGCGATCAATGACGATTTCACCTATAAGCTGGCCGTCGAGCGGGTGCTGCTCGACGGGAGCTTCGCGCTGCCCAGCGGCTCCACCGCCAACGTCGTGATGCATGCCTATTGGGGGGCGCTCTTCTGCCTGCCGTTCGGACTTTCCCACACGGCGTTGCGCATCTCCACCCTCACCCTCGCGGTGATCGGCTTGTGGGCGACATATGGCACGGCGCGCGAAATGGGCGCGCGAAGGTCGCTTGCCGTGGCGACCGCCGGCACGTTCGCCGTCGCTCCGCTATACCTGCCGCTCGCTGCCTCGTTCATGACCGACGTGCCGTTTACCAGCCTCGCCGCTATCGCCTTCTACCTGTTCGCGCGCGGCATGCGTCGCCCGCAGCCGGGGTTTGTGGCCATGGGCATCGCCGTGGCGCTCGCCATGATCATGCTACGCCAGATCGGCCTGCTCTTCGCGATCGCATTCGGCGTCGCGCTTGTCGCCCAGGCACGCGGTTCCTTGCGATCGATAGCGGTCCTCGTCGCCATCGCCGCTTTCGGCCTCGCCCTGCATCTGGGCTTTCAGCACTGGATGTTGGCGACGCAACGGATGCGGGCAATCGTGATCGGATCGACCAGCGATTTCGGGCCGGGGCTCAATCCCAAGATGATCGCCATTGCGATCGCCGAGTTCATGGTGCTGATGCCTTATCTGGGGCTCATGATGCTGCCTTTATATTGCGCCACCGGCTTCTCGACGCCACGCGCCTTTTTTGGCGAAAGGCCCGGGGTCGCGCTGGGCCTCGCGCTGCTTACGATCGGCGCGCAGCTTGCAGCTGCCTGGAACCGGCAGATGCATTTCCCGGATTATGGCAATGTCCTTTCAAGCAAGGGCATCGGACCGATGTTGATCTACGATCGCTGGCTACTGGGCATCAATCAGCCGGCCGCGCCGTTGCCGGCCTGGATATGGACGCTGATCTTCCTCATCGGCACGGTGGCGGTGGCGGCGATCGTGATCGATCTGGCAGCCGCGCTCTTCCGCCTGATCGGCGGCCTGCGCCGCAAGGCCATGCATCCGCAGGCCTGGGTCGATGGCGCGGTCCTCGCTATCGTGATCCTGTATGGCACTCTGGTCTGCATGATGTCGGTAAGGCCCGCCGCATATGATCGCTATATGCTACCTTTCATGCCGGCGATTGCGCTGCTCATCCTGGCATATGCGGCGCCGGTCTTTCGCTGGACCATTCCGCGCATTGCCATTTTTTCAGCCGTTACTGCGCTCTTCGGCCTTTTCTCTATCGCCGCGACACGCGATGGCCTGGCCTGGCATCGGGCGCGGCTACAGGCCACCGACCTGCTGGAACGAATGCACATTCCCCCCGACAGGATCGACGGAGGCTATGAGTATAATGGCGGCATCTTCTACGCCCGCCCTCTCCACGACGACTGGAGCAAGCCGTTCACCCGTAGCTGGTGGTGGCTGTACGACGACGAGTATATCGTCGGCGCGGGGCCGGTGCCGGGGTATCGCCTGACCACCAGCTTTCCCTTTTACCGGACGCTGACACGCAGCTGGGATCGGGTGGTGATCCTCCATCGCCTGCCCGGATCGCGCGGCGAGGTGGGCAATTTCGACCCGAACAGACCGCGCTGACAGAACGGCGATCCGGACACAGCGTCGCACATATTCAGCTTCGGCTCATTTCGCCCGTCCTAACCGCACGGCTCCCTGTGGAGTAGCGTGCCATGCCCCTGTTACAGCACCGTGCCTTTCTCATCCTCTTGCCGATTCTGGCGTCGATGCCTTCTGTTTGCGGCGCGGCCTCCGATCTCGTCCTCGGCCAGCGCGCAATTGCACGCGCCGAAGTCACCGCCTTCGTCAAAACCCAATTCGCCGAGATGGATCGCAACCATGATGGCCTGGTCGATCAGGCCGAGTTCGAAGCTTATCGCGCGCATCAGCCGGCGCAGCCGCCGGGCACCAAGACCCTCGGCCATATCGGATCGCGGTGGATGGAGAAGACCGACGCCAATGGCGACGGTCGTGTTTCACTGGCTGAAGCCGAGGAGCGGCCCCTCGAAATGTTCGACATGGGTGACATCAATCGCGACGGAATCGTCAGCGTCGAGGAACAATCGATGGCCGCGTTGTTCATGAAATAGAGCAGGGCTGTGCGGTCAGACGGTGATCATTTCTCGCCGTCGGACCGCACAATCGCGCCTATAGTCGTTCGGTCGGAATTTCAGTCTCGATCGCCTTCCCGTCCTTGGCGCTGACGTAAAATACCTTCGCGCCGTCGCGGTTCGACAGAAAGCGCTTGGGTTTGTCGCCTTCGAAATAGATGCCGGCATCGTTGTAACAGGCATAGCCGGGGCTCAGCGCGCCGGTCGCGATGGCGTTCGTATAGAATGGCTGACGGTTTTTCTCGGCATCGTAATGCGGCGAGTGGCTGCCCTTGATGAAGCCAAGACATTTCACGTTGCTCAACACCTTGGCACGCGAATCGGTGCTGCCTTCTTCGAACCAAGCGAGCGATCCCGCGCTGGCGCCGCCCAGTACGATGCCCTGTTCCCACGCCTTGCGCAGGATGACATCGACGCCATGGGCCTGCCAGATCGCCTGCTGGTTGAGTGTGTTGCCGCCCGATACGACGATCCCGTCGACGGTCAGCAATATCTCTTCCCAGGTCCTGTTGGTGCGGGTCGTGGCGATCGCACTCGGCTGGAAGCTTGCCTCGACGTTGAGCGGAGCACAGGCTTCGAAGAAGTTCACGACACCCGCGGGGTTATCGAAGGATGCGGGCGCGATATACAGGATCTTGGGGCGTGGTTTGCCGGTGAGTTCGGCCATATAGCCGATCCATTTCGTGCCATAGCGGCCGCCCGCCAGAAGGATCTTGCCATTGGGCGGCGCGGCGGGAGCAGACTTCGTTGCGCCCGGCGCGGCTGCGGCCTTGCCCGCTGCGGCGCCAACCGCCGCCGCTCCCACGATGGAAGAAACGAGAAAATCGCGACGCTTCATCTCAACCCCCTTTATGCTGGAATCAGGGCGCCACCCTTGTTGCGCCGCAGCAAGAGTGGGTCAGACATGGCGTCGTGTCGAGTCCCTTTTCTACAAAGCTTTCTGGTGCGAAAATCTGCTCCGATTCATTTTGCGAGCAAACTCCTTCGCTCGCTATTTTCGACATCGCGGCTGCTCTGCGCCTGCGTGACGACGCTTCCCGGCGCGACGTCGCTCGTCAGCCAGACATTGCCGCCGATCACCGAACCCGCGCCGATCGTCACCCGGCCCAGGATCGTCGCGCCCGCATAGACCACGACATCGTCCTCGACGATCGGATGCCGGGCAAGCCCGCGGCGCAGCGCCCCCTCCTCATCAACGGCAAAGCTGCGCGCACCCAGGGTCACCGCCTGATATAGCCGAACCCGCTTGCCCACGATCGCGGTCGCGCCGATCACGACGCCGGTGCCGTGATCGATGAAGAATGCCTCGCCGATCGCAGCGCCGGGATGGATATCGATCCCCGTCTTCGAATTGGCGATTTCGGAGATGATCCGCGCCACCAGCGGCGCCCCGAGACCATGCAGCAGATGCGCCAGCCGATGATGGACGATCGCGAGGATGCACGGATAGCAGAGCAGCACTTCATCGACGCTGCGCGCCGCCGGATCGCCGGCATAGGCTGCCTCGACGTCGGTATCGATCAGCCGGCGCAAGCGCGGCAACGCATGCGCGAAATGGCCGATGATCCGCCCGGCCTCGCTGTCGATCGCCGTACCCGGTGCATCGACCATCGAATAGCCGAGCTCCAGCCGGATCTGCCCGTAAAGCCTGCTGAGCGCCGTCTGCAGCGTTTCGGCGACGAAGGCGTCCTCGTTGTGCGCACGCACGAAGCTCGGGCCCAGCCGCAACGGGAACAGCGCACCGCACAGCGCAGCCATGATCTTTTCCAGCACGACACGCGAAGGAAAGCCCGCTGCGCCATGTTCGGCATGGCTGTTATGCGCCGCCCGCCAATCCTCCCGCGCCGCGCGCAGTTCGCTCGCAAGCGCGTCGATATCCCAATATTGTCCGGCCGGCACCTGCCATGCTTCGCTGTTGTCGGTCATATGTCCTCGCATCAATGAGACGGGCATAGAGATTGACGAAAAAGCGGCGAGCGAGTTTTTCCTACTAATTTGATAGTAAATATATTGAGGCATTCGCGCGCTCATCGGTTAGCGTCATGCCATGATGTTTTGCGTGAGGAAGGCATGGCTGCACAGGATCACCCGATTTGCCTGATCGTGCCCGGTCTCGATAACTCGGGCCCCGGCCATTGGCAGACGCTTTGGGAGCAACGGCGCGGCGATTGTTCGCGCGTCGATCTGGAATGCTGGTCTGATCCCGATCGGGCGATCTGGGTCGATCGCGTCGATCGCGCGGTCAGCGGCAGCAGCTCGCCGGTCATCCTTGTCGCGCACAGCCTGGGCTGCCTCGCCGTCGCCTGGTGGGCGCAGCGCGGTGGCGACACGGGCAAGGTCCTGGGCGCGATCCTGGTGGCGCCACCCGACGTCGATCGCACCGATGCGCTTCCGGTCGTCCGGCGCTTCGCACCCGCGCCGCGCACAGCACTGCCCTTCCCCTCGCTGCTCGTCGCCAGCCGTAACGATCCCTATGCCGATTTCGCCGCGCTCGAAGCCCTGGCCAACCGCTGGGGAAGCAAGCTGATCGACGCCGGTTTTTCCGGCCACATCAATGCCGGCTCGGGCCTGGGCGCCTGGCCGGACGGCGAGAGATTGCTGGAAGAGATGCTCGCGGGATCGAACGAGGGACGCCGCGCCGCTACCGGGTAGGCTTCAATATTGCGGCGCTTCCATGCCCTTTTGCTCGCAGCCTTTGGTCACGCCCTTGCGGATACCCATTTGAAAAGGCGTCTTGCCGGAAATGGTGGCGGGCTGTGACGGTAGGGAAGGCAATGTTCGGGCGGTACCCATCACTGCCCTGTAGCCCTGGATGAAACCTTCGCGGAAGTCGCTATCGTCGATCATATATGTTCCCATGCTCGAGCGCCGCGCTCGAACAAGGGCGTTAGCATGTTTCGACGTGCAGGTCGCGAACGCGATCCTTCAAACCTCAAGGTCCCATTTGTTGGTGCCAAGTGGGGCACCGTCCAGCGTTAAACGCTCGAAGCGATAATCGTCGCTGCCCGCTTCGTAACCGACAAAGCGGTCCTCCGCGCCGGCGTACTCGGCAAGCAGCGCGCCACTAGGAGAGGGAACAAACGCGCCCGGAATATGGCGATACTGCCCCGGCAGCGGTATTGGACAGCTGATCTGCTTGCCCGAAAAAAGGGCTTAGCGACTGATTGCCGCTAAGCCCTTGAAAACTTTGGTGCGCCCGGATGGAAAGAATTTGATGGAACGACGCTTTGACGCGGGTCGCGCCAGATAGCTTGCTGCCAGGAACAACAAATCCGCCAGCGCCGTGATCTGGAGGCAAGTGAAAGAATTATGGTGATGCTATCAAAAGCTTCAGTGAGCCCTCAAAGGTTGGCTGACTTCGAAGATATCCGTTCCTTTCATCCCACGCTCCGGACTTAAGGTCTTTGGAAAGTGCCTGCTCGAAGCGGGCGGTCGCGGTTGCATCAACGAAAGTCCAAGCCGAACATGCCAAACGGGCGTGCGGATCGAGAAGACGTTCTGGTCTGCCGTAGTAAGCCTCATTGAAGCCGTCGCGGCAGTTCAACGGGATCGGCACCGCGCGAACTTCAACGTTGCCGCCAAGACTAGCGGCTAGAGTTTCCATGGAGGGGTAGCGCCCGGCTTCGGCTGCAATCACCTCGAAGCAATATTTCGCAAGCCAAAACCTGTCCAACTCTGACGGCTCGCATGAGAGTATGACAACCGGACCTTTTGTGACTCGGCGCATTTCGCTCAAGCCTTTTTGCAGGTCGGACCACTGGTGGACCGTAAACGTCGCCATGCTCGCGTCAAAATGACCCTCGTCGAACGGGAGTTTTTCGGCAACAGCGTCGATTGCCTTCGGCAGGTTCGCAGACCTTTGCGCTCGCATAGACGCTGAAGGTTCGACCGCTGTCACTTGACGATCTACAGGCTCGTACCTAGCGTGCGCTGCTGCGCAGTCCGCTTCCTCGGTCTGCTTCCATTTTGCGTAGTTATCTTTGTTTTGGGCCTGTGAAAATGCAGCTGAGACGAGGCCCGCGTGGACACATCGATCTATCTTGGTGCCGCTCTCTACCGCCATGTTGTATTGCTCGATCGCGTCCTGAGCGACCTTGTCTTTCATCTCTTGAAGCTGGCCAGTGACCAGTGGGGAGGTCGGACCAGTCACCTTCATCATGCACGAGTAGAGTACGAGGAATACCACGACCAGAACGAGACAGCCGCCGGCCTTGATGCCCAGTCCTTGTTTGGACGCTTTTACCGCTGAAGCGATCTCGTCGGGGGTAAATTCCTGGCCGCAATGGCGGCATACCGTAGCCTCCGCTTTGATGCTCTCCGCGCATCGCGGACAGTGCTTTTCGCCCGGCTTCGTCTTGTTCGCCATTATCAACCCCAGCTTCATGTTATTCTCGAAGCGTAACTTAATGCACATGGCATGCAAGTAGGTTCCGTCTCATGGGAACAGGAACTTTGGCTTCCTTCCGATTTTCCCTTCTCCGCGTCACGGTCGTTAAGCATGAGCGACCTGAAAAAGAGATTTGGCCGGCTAGTATCGGCAGCGCGACGCGCCAAGGGAATGACGCGCCAGCAGCTATCTGAAGCGGCTCAGCTCAGCATCGAGATGATATCTCGGATCGAGAATGGGCGCTCAGGCGCACGTTTCGAAACCGTCGAGCGGCTTGCTTCGGCTCTGGCGGTCGATGTATCCGAGTTGTTCGGGACTCCATCGAAAAGCGACGTACCAATCCGGCCCGCGCTGGTGAACGTGTCGGCACGGCTTGCTCGGCTCTCTGACAAGGACCTAGAATGGGTTGATCAACTTTTAGACACTGCGCTCCGGTCACGAGGCTGACATCTCCGAAAGATGCGATTCGCTATGGCTGTCATCCAGAGTTTGTGACGACGTTGGCAACCCGTGGTCAGGTCGCCTATCGCTCACCGGGGGGGTACATCGTGCGAAAGCATTCTTTCAAGGGGAGTATCTGCTGTGGAGCTTAAGGAGTTCATCAAAGCGACGCTGACCGAGATCATGGATGGGGTTTTGGATGCGCAAAGCGGGTGGACGGCATCCGGCAAAAAGGGGGGCATCGCCGTGGTGGCCGACCAAATTCGAAAATCAGACTTTCAGGACGTGTCTTTCGACGTCGCGGTGACCGCCGAGAATAAGACGAACGAGAAGGCAGGGGGAGGAATCAAAGTTTGGGGCGTTGGTCTGTCGGGCGAAATAAGCGGGGTCAAAGGTTCGTCGTCGGTGAGCAGAATTCAGTTCAAGGTTCCGGTCATTATGCCAGCGGTCATCGTCGAGCTCACGCCACGCAGCTCAAACGCTTCCCTTGCAGAAATAGGCGGCGACCTCGGTTGAATGTTCATGACTCGGGCATGGCCATGGAATTGCTTCTTTATAATCGGTCGGGCATCACGTCGTCACAAATCGGGGGATGATAATGTCAGCTACTTTGGCGCAGCACCCATTGATGATCGCAGCCATGTTGATCGCTGCAGCGACCGGCGCAATGTTTTTCGCCTCTCTTCCCACTTCATCAACTGCTCTATCGCCTGAACTAGCAGCAGCGACGGCCCGCGATCCGGCGATTGAGCAGCTCCGCGCGGAAGTTGATGACATCGAGAAGTTTATGAATAAACCTCGGCCAAGCGCAACAACGACGCCCGATTACGAGGCCGTCCGAAAGGATATGGCTTTCTTGAAGGCCCGCTTCAATGCCGTTGATGCTCGCCAACGCAGCTTGGAGCGCGTCATCATGGCAAGCCCAATGCGGGCCCTGGAGCTACCGATGATGCGGAGGGATATCGAGGAGATACGCGCTGCCAGAGAACGCGAGCAGGCCACCACGAAGGAAAGCATCGATCGTCTCTATACTCTCCTTGAAGCCTCCATTGGAGGCATCTTGGTTGCTGTTTTGCTGATGGCGATGGATAAGTTTCTGGGTGGTCGCCGGAAAGTCACTAGCGACTGAATTAGCGGCGACGTCGCCGGCGCAGAGCGACGTCAATCTCCACCAGACCGAGCAAGCAAGCGGCGTACGAGCTGTCTTGCGCTCTCGTGGGTACCATCTCGTTGGCCCACCACTCGCATAGTTCACCCGGACCATAGGAACGCTCGCCTGTCCTCCGAGCGATCCGATGTTCAGCCATCCACTCGGTGAACGAGCTCAGCCCGACCTGCCGGACACCATCCTCCATTTCAAATTCGAACCCGAACCACAGAGCTTCCGTCATGGAGGTCTGACCGCTCCAGAAATATGTCGCTGCTCGATGTAGTATCCTCAAATGGCGGTGCGGAAGTGATCTCTTGGACAGCCACTGCGCGACCCTCATCACCGGCGAAATAGCTGCCGCCAGCCCGGTCGGCGCGATCTCGTTTCCCAGCAAGCCTGCCGGATCACGCAAAGGACCCCATCGCGCTTCAAGGTTCTCGACTCGCCGCCGGGCTATCATTTTCCGACCGTCATCCAAGAGAGGATATGCTTCTGTCAGGATCGTCACATGACGACGCGCAGATAGCATTCGCCCCGTGGCCCGGCCCGCGAGCTGCAACAGGAGGTCGGCCAGCTTTGCGCTCTCGTTAGCGGACAGCGGCTTGCCGGTCGGTGGCACTGAGGAGTGTTCCTTCATGCCGCGCCCCTTGTGGATTGCGACGCCTGCGCGGGCATGGGCAGGCCCAGCCGGCGAAGCGTCCGATGGACGGCAACGGTGCCCCATTTCGCCCCTTCGCGTGTCAGGTATCCGTCCGCGTTCAGGCCATCCGCCAACACCTGCAGCGTCCCCGCACCATTTTCTAGCATGCTTGTTAACGGCTCGCGCACGCCCTCAGCGAAGCGCGTGGCATCGGCGATATTTTTATCGGCCAAGGTCCGCCCATACGTACCGAGCTTCACGCCCCGCGCCTTAGCCGCCGCAAGTGCTGCCTTCGTGCGTTCCGATATCTGTTCGCGCTCATGTTCGGCAAATGCTGATAGGATATGGATCATGAGCTTGTTCATGAAGGGCGCATCAACCGCGACGAATTCCACCCCCGTTTCCATCAGCGCCGAGACGAATGCCACATTGCGAGCGAGACGGTCGATCTTCGCAATGAGGAGCTTGGCCTTGTGCTTGCGACACATCGCCAGCGCGGCCTCCAGCTGTGGTCGAAACTTGAGTGCTCCGCTCTCAGCCTCAACAAAGGTCGCGCCGATAGGAATGCTCTGCTGAGCCGCATATCGTTCAACCGCTTCCCGCTGCGCCTCCAACCCGAGCCCGGACGCAAATTGTCGATCTGTGCTGACGCGAAGGTATGCGACGAACATGGCAGCTTGTACCTGAGTAAGGAGGAAGAGGCGTTGAACGCTGATCCTGTGCCCGGTCATGTCCAGTTATTTCCGCATCGCCTTGAGGTGAGCAAGCAGCTCCGCGGCCTCGTTCAGCACCATTTTCTTATCTCTATTCTGCCCCAGCCACCCGAAGATGCTCCTCTCGATTTTGTCGAATGCGGCCTGATCGTTGGCAGACAATGCATCCCCTATTGCCAAAATCGTTCTTTCGCTAAACCGCGCGACGATTTGTGGATCGAGAGATTTCGAAAAAATGCCGCCCTTCATGCGATATCGCGCCCGGCAAAACGAAAAGCTGTGCGCCGGCGTGTCGTAGGAGATGCGGCTGGTGAGATCGGCCAACACGTCATCACCGAAGTGTTCGGCAACGGATGACGTGAGGGCTGAGACGACCGACCCTTTCAATGTCGCGTCCTCCAAAAGGAAAATCAAATTATCCCCATGGCCCGCCACATGTATGGCGGAACTGATGCTAGAGACAGCCCCAAGGACCTTCGCTAATACCAGTTCGGATGCGGTTGCTGAAGGGCGTTGCCCTGCGCGATACCGCGCGAGGCCGACCCCACCTTAGCGATAGGATCATGATCAACGGGTACCAATCCCTTAGGACCATGACCGAGATGCTTTGCTCGATCCTGTGGATTGAACAGCACCTCTCTCACAACTCTTCTCGGCAAGAGAAGAGCATCTTCCACACTGCTGCGCATGATAATGTCGAAGCAGCGGGGTATATCAACTGTGATGACGAGCTTGGTCAGAGGCAACCTTTCGGCTAGCCATTTTTCCCGCGCGCGTTTGCCTCCTTTTGACGCGAACTGAGTATCGAGCGGCTTTCCGCGCGAATCCGCAGCTTCTTTGGCCAGACGCTCCAGCGCATATTGGAAAACGCCGCTCGAATGAATCATACGATGACCGCCATCACGCTTTTCCTGCGGCCACGCTACGCAACGCTCCCCAACGGATTTCCACGGAAAAACCTCGACCGCCGCGATGACGAGATCGAGAAGCATTTGTTCAGATGCGTCCCTAAGCGAACCTTGATGGCGAACGTACGAAACACCCAAGTTATGTAGCGCGGCCGAGAAACTCCTTAGATAGCGGCGGACTAAATGCCGCGCATTTCGGTCCTTTCCAGCATCCCGCGCCAACGCGATGGCTTTCTTCATGAGCGTATTGCGTTCGCGGCAGCGGCTGAACAGCGCCATGACCTCCGCACGATCCTTGGCTCGCGTTGGCTGATCCCAAAACGCTGGCCACTTAAAATTGGCGACCGAAGATTCACCGGGCGGGTTATCGCTCATGCCACGACCTCCTTCAGCGCCGCGATTATAGCCGGATCAGTTTCACTCGCGTTGCCCTGAACCTTCGCCACAAACAGATTGAAGCGGGCATTCATTTCCGCATTGATCTCAGACTTGCTTCGCCGACGGACTCGACGCGCTGAAGTCGCTTCCGATCTTGAGCGCAGGATAACAGGCAGGCCCGCCAGCTTGGCCCGCCGGAGAAGGCGAAACACCACGGCATGGCTCCAATGTTTCCCATGCGGGTTTTCAATGCCCTGTTCATTAAGCCAGACGGCCAAGTCGCGAGACGTAATGACGCCGGACGCCTGCAATAGCGCGACGCGCGCCGCGAATTTCTCGACCTCGTGATGCCGAAAGCGATTTGCCCTAGGGGAAGCCTTGCAGAGCCGCCGCCCGTTGAGGTGCACCGACATCACGCCTTGCTCCGTCCCTTGCCGGCGCGGCCGGACATCCAAGCGTGAATATCCGTCAGATGGTAATATGAGCGCCGGCCGAAAATGAATGGTGTCGGCCCCTTCCCGGCTTTCGACCAGTGGGCGAGACTGCCAACGCAAACACCGATGTATGCCGCCGTCTCGTCGCGGGTTAGCAAGTCGGGCACCGTCGCGAGATACGGCTTGTGCTTCTTAGATTTCGCGAACGTGATCTTTACGGGCATGACGGTCTCCGGCTGAACAGAAACCCATGCCGATGATTGCAGAGACGGACCGCTCGCGAGCTTTCCGAGTTAACAAATTATCGGAATGGGGGTCGGTCCAGCTACCGGCTGTTCTTTGCCGATACCCTAGAGCCGGGGCCAAAGTGCTCACATTCGCGATGTGGCTGCAGCCCTGCTTGATACTAAAATCGCACGCATCATCACTGAATTGAAGCGTCAGGTCAAGTGATCCCGCTATATCAGCAAATTACGCCCGGCCGCCGCTTAGGCCTTGTGGATCGCTTCAACATACGGCCCGCCCAGAATGGTGAACCAGTCGAGGCCGTAGTCGAGCCTCTCGACAGCTTTGAGCTTCCGGGGCAGCGGGTAATCACCATTTCCGTAACGGCTGGTTTGGGTTCCCTGAGAGTGGCCGACGACCGCCGAGATATCTTCGGCAGCGACTTCGGCGGCGCGCAGTCCCTCGATAACAGTATGCCTCCACACGTGGGTCGATCTGCCAGGTTTATGCAAGCCATGCTGCCGCAGGTAGCGACCCCAAAACCGTGTCATACCCTCGCTGATCTTACCTCGCGTACCGAGCCGAAACTTCTCGAATACTCTGGCCTTCGGCTGAATTTTGGCACGGCGCTCCACGAACTGTTTGAGTCCGAGATCGAGCAAGATCGCAGCGAGCGGCACAGCTCTGACTGACGAAGCGGTTTTGACCGACTTCGTTCGCTCGCCGTCACCATCCATCTCTTGCACCAACAGGTGCGGTATCGCATCGGCGAACGAAAAATCGGACGCCATCAATTGTGTGAGCTCGCCAGCGCGCAGCCCGGTAAACAGCGGCAACACACCTGCCCACCAATGCTGATTTCTTTCATGGCAAAAGCCGGGGTCGCTGAGACGAGTGCTCGATTTATATCCGACGTATAACGGCGTGCCGTAAAACAGCTTTAGCTCTGCCAGCGAGAACGGCTCTGGTGATCGCCGAACCTCGCCCTTGCGCTGGTCAAGCTTCAGCCCCTCCGACGGATCGCCCGGCGACTTCCCCTCGCTCTTCGCCCACGCGAACAGCTGCTGGGTCGCTGACCAGTACTTCTGGACGGTCGCATGGGCGAGCTGACGTTCGGGGATGTCGGTCAGCCGCCGACGAAACGAGCTAGACCTTCCCTGGCGGTTCCGATCCATTCGCCGGATGTTATCGCGAAACTCGCGGACCTGATCGACTGAAATCTGATCCATGCTGCTGTCGGGATGGATTTCCTCCTGCAGCCAACCGAAGAGCCGTCCAACTTCATCCTTGTGGCTGTCCCCCAACCCCTGCCGCTCCATGCGAGCTTTGAAGTCGTCTATCACCATCGCGAGGGTCGGATACCGCTTTCCCGACGGGCTGACGGGCATCGGCCGAGCGGTTGCCGCGTGCTCACGCAGAGGCGCAACCGTAAACAAATCGTCATGGTGCTGGAAGGACGATGCGGGAGACGTCAGACGATGAATGAACAGATGCTCCCGTTCTAATTCCGCCCGGGCAGCAAGCTGCAACGTCAGCATCTTTTCTGCATCGGAAAGGTCCTGAAAGGCCACGCCGCAGAGGCTGGCGATGGTGCCAGCGCGGTGAGTCACCGGCCCGTCGAACTTATTCAATTTGAGATCGTCTTCCAACGTCCGCGTACGGTCGCGACTGGCCTCGATATTGAAAGCCAGGTGATATTCTAGGCTGTCCGGATCGAACGACCTCGGCTGGTCATCCTCGCGAGCCAGCTCGTCAAAAAACCGACGCGCGGCGTCTTCGAGGTCTGAGCGGCTGGGTGACGTCATATGGCTGAGGCTCTGGATGGTTCGCCGGAACCATATAGTGGCTTCAAGGCATCGCCGTCGAGCCTCTGCCGGATCAGCGGTGCGGAGCGATCTGACGAGCTCGGACATTCCCACGCGTGCGATCAAGCGCTGCGGCAGACGGAACCGAACTTGATAAATCGCGCCACGGCGAACGAGATGCGCGGGCCGAGGACCGCTCATGCGATTGTGGAACGGGGTTGTGTAACGCTTAGCCGGCCACCGCAATGGTGGAGCCAGCCAAGTGTTTGTTTTCCCAGCACAAGGAAGGGAAAATGGTGCGCCCGGAACGATTCGAACGTCCGACCCTCAGATTCGTAGTCTCAAATCCACGTGTGCTTATCGATACTCATGAGTACTCATAAGGTATATTTTATAAGGATTTGTGGTTGCCTTCCAACCGCCCAACTACCCTTGCTTACCCATCATGTCCCGCTATGCTGCTACCTAGATGATACCTGCGGAGCGTGACATGCGTGCCAAACTCACCGTTAAATCCGTTATGGCGATCGAGCCTGCTGATAAGGATGTAATCCTGTGGGACACGGAGGTGTCTGGCCTCGGCTTGAAAGTCACACCCACCGGACGACGGACCTACTTCCTTTATTACCGCACGCAAGAAGGTCAGCAGCGTCGCCCGGCTATCGGCTTACATGGCCCTATCAAGCCCGAGGCAGCTCGCGAGATCGCTAAGCGTTGGCTTGCAGATGTTGCTAAAGGCGGTGATCCTTCATTGAAGCGATCAGAGGCCCGTGCCGCTCCCGATGTCGCTGCCCTATGCAGCCGTTATCTAAGTGAGCACGCGATGCCACGGAAGAAGGCTTCGTCCGTGGAGAATGACAAGCGCCATATAGAGAAGCATCTTCTTCCCGCAATCGGCTCAAAGAAGGTCGCATCCGTCACACGCGCGGACATGACCGCGTTGCATCATGCGATGCGAAATACCCCTTACGACGCCAACCGGATGCTTGCACTCGCGTCGAAGCTTTTCGGCCTAGCGGAGCGTTGGAATCTCAGGCCGGACGGATCTAACCCAGCCAAGAATATTGACCGCTATAAGGAAGAAAAGCGCGAGCGCTTTCTGACCTCGGGGGAGGTCGCCCGACTTTGGGCAGTGCTCAATTCCGACGCCGGGCGTAAAGCTGCGTCTGCCAGTGCTTTGTCAGCGATAACTCTGCTTATCCTGACAGGGCGGCGTCTCAACGAGATACTCACGCTAGAATGGCGATGGGTGGATTTCGAACACGGCGTATTTCGGCTCCCGGACACGAAATCGGGCGCGCTGACCGTATCGTTGAATACGGCCGCAATCGCATATCTACGAAAGCTCCGAGTTGAGGCTCCAGACGCGATATTCGTAGTGCCGGGGAAGTTCGCTGGGCCGATGGTTAACCTCCAAAAAGCTTGGCGGAGAATTCGCGCACTGGCGGGGTTGTCGGATGTTCGTATCCACGATCTCCGGCACACGTTCGCCAGTATCGGAGCAGGCATGGGCCTCAGCCTCCCTCTCCTCGGCCGCCTGCTAGGTCATACTCAGGCCGCTACCACGGCGCGCTATGCTCATCTGGCACAAGACCCGGTACGGGCCGCTGCCGATCTTATCGGTGCCGAATTTGAACGGATGATCGCAGGTAATCAGATCTGATCGTTCGTTTGCATACCCCTAGCCCGTCGTTTTGCGCCGGGCCGCTTCTTCGACGTCATCTGTAGCTGCTCACGCGGCCAGCCGATGTTGAACTGGAGAGAACGGATTCCCATTCATGAAGGGCCGTTCCCACCATTGCTCTTTCTCATCGTTAATTGCGGCCGGGAGCGGGTGATGTTGTCAGCCGTCACATTTCGTAAGCCAGAACTTGATTTCGGCGTTGAGCGCGTCCAGCCGGTCGTGGGCCTTTGTAAACACGTCATAGGATGCAGCCCCCTCCGTCGATGCCGCGATGGCATCAGCGCTCTCCACGATATTGCCAAACCGAATTTTCTCCAGATTGGCATCAAAAACGGTTTTGGAATTCACATCATAAGCAAAGCTTTTCGGGCCGACGTAGCCACCAAATCTGTTTTTGGAATTGAACGTTCCACAAACAACGGTCGTCGGATTTCCTTGCATATCAGAGCTTCTTTTTAGCGGTTGCAAGGTGAACTGCGCGGACGTCGGATCGATTAAAATGGATTTGATGATGGATTTGGCTTCTGCGGCAGGGCCGCTCGCCACTGGCGAGGAGGCTTTGCTCTTTGGCATCGCCGATGATGCAATAGTGGATAGAGCCAGCGATACGCACAGCGTCGAAATCCGAATCGGATGGGGCCAAAGCGTCGATTTTGCCATTTGGATAGTGCCTCCGTTAATTTGGAGGCCGCCCGGCGGAAGCCGGGCAGTAGTGTCCCTTGCACGTAGTACAAGGCGCGGACGCCTTTAGGATCGCGAGATCCATTGGACATGCGCGCCCGCTGCCCGGCCGAGAAACTCAGCCGAACTACGTGACTTGGAGACACTACCCTCCACGGCCGGGACAGACCGGGCCGCGCTGTCGGAATCGCAGATCACTGCGATCAGCGCAACAGGTTGCTTTAGATGGCGGTTGCCGCTGGTTGGCTGGAAATTCCTACCGACCCATTTGGGCAACGTTTAGGAACTTTGAGTACGAAATTACTCAGGATTACTGCGATGCCTCAGCTTTCAAATTTTATGCGTGAAGACGAAGTTGCCATCTATTTCGGCGTCTCAAAAAAGACCGTCCGCCGGTGGCGAGCAGCCTCACTTGGACCTATTTTTCACAAGCTTAACGGCAACGGAGCCGTGCGTTATGCGGCGAAAGACGTGGAAGAGTTCGCTGCAAAATCTCTCGTGCAGCGCGGAGCATTTTCATGAGCGCCGGCTCCACAGCGCTCAATGCCGCCGCGACCACTCTCGACCACGCTTATCAGTATGCTGATGCAGGTTGGCCGGTGATCGAACTCCGCTACCGGGACAAGCGCCCAGCTACGGCACATGGCAAAGACGACGCCACCACGGACCGCTCAACGATCAACGCATCCTTTGCTGATAACAGGGCGAACATTGGCATCCTGACTGGGCCGAAGTCTCGGTTGCTGATCCTAGATATGGATACTCGAAACGGGGGCTCGGAGAGCTTCGCCGCGCGTTCGAGCGCCTTTACGGAAAGATGCCAGAGACAGCCCGCGTCAACACCGGTGGCGGTGGTTTCCATTTGTATTTCAAAATTCCTGAGGGTGCCGCTGGCTTGAGCGATCGCCAAGGCTTCGGCGGCTTCAAGGGCCTCGATATCAAATGCGGCGGATACGTAGTTGCGCCGCCTAGTGTGCATCCTTCAGGCAAATCATATGAATGGGCCGATGGCAGTGCGCACATCCCCACCATCGCGCCTGCAATTCTTGTTGAATTTGCTCAGGGCAAGCGGCGTGTAGCAGAGGCACCTACCGCAACAGGGGATATTGAGGAAGGCTCCAGGAACACCACTCTGTTCCGGATAGCATCTCGATTGCGGGCGCAAGGGATGAGCGAAGAAGCCATTCTAGCCGCGCTACAGGTGGAAAATCGGGATAAGTGCGTTCCGCCTCTCGATGCTGACGAAGTGGCCGCCATCGCACACAGCGTCACGCGCTATGAGGCGCATACGTCGGAGCCGTTTTCGGACCTCGGCAACGCTCGACGCTTGGTTCACCTTGCAGGCGGCAATTTTCGCTACGAGCCGACGTTGGGAACATGGTTTCATTTCGACGGACGTCGTTGGAAGCGTGACGTGGATGGCGCGATCGAACGGCTCGCGAAAAAGGTCGCAGATCAACTTTTGAGCGCGGCTCAGTCGGTCGATGATCCCGACCGACGCAAGAGCTTCGTCAGCTTCGCCACAAAGTCGCAAAACTCTGCCCGCATCCGTGGGATGATCGAACTTGCGCGCACCGAACAAGCCGTCTCCATCGACTTCAGCGAGTTCGATGCGCAGCCACATCTCCTCAATGTAGCCAACGGAACGATTGACCTTCGAACAGGAGCGTTGAGACCCCACGCCCGCGAAGACCTGCTTTCGCAAATGGTGGATGTGCCGTTCGATGCAGAAGCGACCTGCCCCACCTTTGCAAATTTCATGTCGAGCATCTTTTCTCAGGATGCCGAACTGGTCGCTTACATGCAGTCTGCGATCGGATACGCCGCAAGCGGCGAGACGTCGGAACAGTGCTTCTTCCTCCTGCACGGTGACGGCAGCAACGGTAAGTCCTCCCTGTTGAATATCCTGCGCTCGACACTCGGATCATATGCCAAACATACCCCGACCGAGACGCTGGTCGCGAAATCCAACGGTTCGAGTAGCTCGAATGACCTTGCCCGGCTGGCGGGAGCCCGGGTTGTGACCGTCTCGGAGGCAAATGCGGATCAGCGTCTGGCCGAAGGCTTGCTCAAGCAGGTCACTGGAGACGAGCCAATCGTAGCGCGCTTCCTATTCAAGGAATTCATAGAATTCCAACCGGTATTTAAGATCTTCCTCGCCACCAACTATCTGCCGCAAATCAACGGCAACGATTCTGCCATGCTGCGCCGTATACGAACGGTTCCGTTCAATCGCAGCTTCGGCCCAGATGAACAGGATCACGCCTTGCCGCAGAAGCTGGCGGCAGAGCAGCCGGGCATCCTCGCATGGATCGTTGAAGGCGCGCGCCGGTGGTATTCGGATGGCCTGAAAACGCCTGCCGCAATCATCTCCGCGAACGAAGCGTACCGCGCAGAAATGGATTCGGTCGGCGCGTACATTGCGGACAATTGCGAGGCTGACCCAAAGGCGTTGATCGCCGCCAGCGCGCTCTATGCGTCTTATCGGCTTTACATGGCCAGCAAGGGGCAAAGTCCGGTGTCCAGCACGATGTTTGGCCGCGCTCTCACTCAACGCGGCATATCGCCCGAAAAGAACGGCACCATGTACCGCCGAGGAATCAAATTTCGCTCCATGCTGCTTGTAGGAGGTCAATCGTGAATTCAGCCACCCGCCGCTTCGCACTCGTCACCCAGTCGCTCGTCAATGAGGCAGTGGAACTAGGCTTCATCCGCCCGGACGACCCCAAATGGTGGGGCACTCCGGCCAAGCCGTTCCGATACTCGACGATTTTGGATTATGATATCCCGGCCGTCGTGGAGATAGGCCCTTGGCGCGAAGGTATTTGCAATGTTCGCTGGGCGCTCTGGCCAAAGAACAGCGACGTCGACTTAGATGTCGGTATCTGGACAAATCCTTGGCCGGGTGAAGTTTGGGGCACCGCCTACGTCGATGGCCGGTGTGGTTTTAAGCTTCTGGACACTGGTCGCTTTCACTGCCGCGCGGCTCGACAACTGCGGCTCGACGATTTCGATACCGTGCTACCAGACAGTCGCTTCACACATTCGATGAGACCACTGGCGGCATGATCCGCGCAGGGCGTCGCAGGGCATTCTGGACAGTTGGAGGGTTTGGAAGCGCTTTCGCTTCTCATGCCATTAGGTGGAGCGGTTTTTTGACTCTATGGAAAACCTTCCAAACTATCCAACCGTCCAGAAAATGCCTTCGATAGGGCGGGCACCATAAACCATGGATCCCAAAAGCAACTCTCAAGAACCGGTTCTGGGAAATTTCCCAATTTCGAGATCTGATCCGAAGCATTGGTGGAGCCCCGTTAAGCCGGTTAGCATCGCTGCAGATCCCGCACGCCGGAAACGCTTCTACGCTTACATGCTCGCCCCCGGCTTTTCCGGCAGCTTTCATATGCATACCCTGCAGCGATCTGACACCTCTATCCGGCGGTATCGTCGTGAAGCAAAAGCCGCTGCCCGTTCGGACCCAACCATCGAAAAGATGGCGCACCAATTGGTAAGCGGTTTGAAAGCGGAGGACGGATTGGCGATGGCGCGTAGCCGAGGTCGCAGTCAAATGCCCCATTGGTCGAGGATGGCTATCTCCGCATATCGCGACCGCGGTCATGCGACGGAGGAAATCGCCAAGATGTTTTTCTGCTCGCCATCAACCGTGCGTAATGTCCTACGAGGGTGCGGCGGCACCTATCATCCTCTGAGTGGTTTGGTGCAAAGGATGGCAAAGCTGAATCTCAACCGACCACGGGTTTGAGATAAAAATACACGACTGAACGCCTGTAGTTCAGTTGATGGTTGACGGGCTGCCCCCCTCACCGTTACTATTGATCCAATGAGGATCGAATTCGCTGATGCCGACTTGCAACGCATATGCACCGACGAAGCTCATAAGCTCGGGTTGCCGTTCGCGATAATCAAGGCGGCTAGGCGAAAGCTTGTCCAACTGGAGGCGGCGCAAGATGAGCGTGATCTGAGGAATCTAAAGAGTTTGAACTACAAGAAATTACAGGGGGATCGGGACGGTCGTCGGTCAGTCAGAATCAACGATCAGTACCGTATTGAATTTACAGTTTCTGAGGGCGGTCCATCGCCCGTCGTGACGATCATGACGATCGGCGACACGCATTGAAGGGAAGCGTATGAGCCTAGCATCTTGTCTGGAAGATGTACCTCATCCCGGCGAATTCATTCGCGAGGAGTTGGAGGCGCGCGAGTGGTCGCAGCGCGATCTCGCATATATTCTGGGCGTGCCGGAGCAGGCGGTTAATCTTATCCTGTCCGGTAAGCGTGGCATTAGCCCCGAAATGGCAAAGGCTTTGGGCAAGGCCTTTGATGTTTCCGCAGCATATTTTGCCAATCTCCAACAGGCGTTTGAAATGGCAAACGCACGTGCGCCCGACCCCGCCGTGGAGCGACGCGCGAAGCTGCAGACCGTTTTCCCCGTGCGAGAGATGATAAAGCGTGGCTGGCTGACCGACACCAATATCGGCCTGCTTGAAGCGCAGATGATGCGGTTCTTTTGCAAGAACGATCTCGACGATATTCCTTACCTCGCTTTTGCGGCCAGAAAAGCAGATTACAGCCAGACGACCCCTACCCAATTGGCGTGGCTTTTCCGCGTGCGGCAAATTGCGGCGGAAATGGTTGTCGTCCCCTATTCCGAGATCAAGCTGCGTGCGTTCGTGTCCGCGTTGCCGCGCTATATGATCGAGGCTGAAGAAGTGCGGCACATCCCTCGGGCTCTGGCCGAATGCGGCGTGCGTTTCGTCATTGTCGAAACACTGCCGAAGGCGAACATAGATGGCGTCTGCTGTTGGCTCGACAAAAAATCGCCCATCGTGGGAATGACGACCCGCCACGATCGGATTGATAATTTCTGGTTCGTCCTCCGACATGAACTTGAGCATGTGCTCAACGGAGATGGCCGGGGTGAACTGAACGGCGAGCAAATCGATGTGGACCTTGAGGGATCTGGTGGACGGGATGATTTGCCGCCTGCTGAGATCAAGGCGAACGCAGCCGCTCAGGATGCTTGCGTTCCTGCCAGCGAACTCGAATCCTTCTACGTTCGGAAATATCCGTACATCGCTGAGAAGGATGTCATTGGGTTCGCAGGTCGTGTCGGGCGACATCCGGGGATCGTGGTCGGGCAACTGCAGCACAAGATGCAACGATACGACTGGCTGAATCGGCATAAGGCCAAAGTGCGTCAATTCTTGTTGGGTAATAGCGTGGTTGATGGATGGGGCGATGTCGCCCCTGTGACTTTCTAAGGAGCAGCACGTGGCGACCTACAAAGAGCAACTGCAGAAAGTCTGGCATTCCTACGAGAAGGAGCATGGCAGCGTGCCCGCGACCGCGCGTGAAGCCGTCCGCTGGGGCGTCCTGCAGCGAATGATCGAAGTGCCGCGCGTCGATCCTCTCGATAAGCTTGCCGAAGATATGTCGACCGCTTTGCGGGAGGAGTACGGCACCGACAGTGAAGGTCGCCGTTATCGGCTAAATCATGCGGTTCGGGTCACGCGTGGCGGCGTCCAATACACCTTCTGGGCTATTATGCGCGACGCACCTCGCGAGCACATGCAGAAGGCCTTTATCCAACGTCGTGAGCAGATAGTCGGCGATTGCGTTCAGCTTGCGACCGATGTGGAAGCTTATAACGCCATGAAAGATGACCAGCCGCCAATCCCCATGCTGTTCGACTTCCGTGACGACGTTGAGGAGCGCCGATACTGGGACCGTCGAAGGGCCGCTTAGCTTCGTAGGAACGCGTCATCGAAGCGAATGCGGAATTCCTCAATCTCTTCTTCAAAGCGCGTAAAACCTTCTTCGCGCATCTTGGCCGCGAAATCGATGCTGCGCTCTGTTCCAATGATCGCTGACCAATAATAATGGATCATACCAGCCGCATCGCGCTGCTCCATACGACCAATCGTTAGGCGAATTCCCTGTTTAAGAGATGCGCTCGCAGAAGCGGATCGAAGGATCGGATCAAAAATACGCTCATGCAAGAAGCGCATGATCTCTTGTTCTTTTAGTCCCACAGCCTCCGCTCCGCTCTAATATCTGCGACTACTTATCTTTCGGATCCCAAAGCAGTGTGATGGCTTTATGGCGCACATAGAAATTTAGGCCAGAAGCAGCGTGTTTGTGCGCAGAACGAAATATCAGCGGACTACCGCATTTCGCAGGCATCGTCTCAACGCCTTCGTTTCTGGACACCAACTCTGCCCGCCATTTTTCGAGCATCTCTTTTGCATCTTTCACGTAGCAATAGATCAATATCTCGCCGTTATCCTGCCCGGGCACGCCGGTGGAGTAACGCGTTGACAGTTGTGCAAATCCCTTGTCCAGCCATGCATAATTGCTGTGCTTCTTCGTCTCCGCAATCCAGAGAAACAAGTCCTTACCCTTGATCAAAATATCACAGTGACCACCAACACTGCTCTCTCGCGATGCTTCAAATCCCGCCATCGTCAACATTGAACATATTTCAGTACTCAGGGCATTTTCTTCTAGCCCTTGCTTTTGATCTTTATGCAGCTCCAACTCATTGCACGCATAATCCACCGCTTTTTGAACGGCCTCCAAGCGCGCATCGTGAGTTTGTGCTAAAAGATAGTCTAGAGATGCCGCTTGTGGTGTCCCTTGGACTTGGTCGCGTAACTGCGCGATCGTACTCAAGACTGCTTCCCTCCAAACACTTCCATTTCGGGGAAAAAGACCGGAATGATGTGCATCAATGGCTCACCAACAACAGCACCAGAAACGGGATGAAAAACAGTATTCCCGACCAGAGCATCGTGCAAATGCTCCTGCTTCAAATCATAGCGCTCGCCGCCATCGCCGACGAATTTTCCTTCTACGCGCAGAACCGCGAATTGCGACTGAGTTAGGATAGCCAGTGCTGCAATAAGATCGTCGAACGACTCATCTTCTCCCAACATCTTTCTAAAATCGCTTAGCTGGTGGTAACTTTTCGACCCGGCATCTCGAATCCCGTCAATAATCCGAAGCGCAACACGACCAGAGGGGAGCGCTCCCCAATGGTTCGAAATACCTTCTTTTACGCCATCAACAGGGTATGCTGCCGACGCGCCATCATCCGGCGCGCTAATCTCTAGTGCGGGCAGCGAGCGAACGATCTTTATCGTTTCGAGGCTTACCGTGATAACTCGCTGCAAAAGCAGCAAGGGATAGGCCGGGTCGCCGACGGTCTCCGATGCATACCGATTTGCGTCGTTACCGATACCGCTCGCCTTGTCGGTCTTTACGCATTGGCGCTCCATAACCCATTCGAGTGCGGATTTGCCGTTCACTACATAATCATAGGCCTCTAGCGGAATTCCCGTCACGGTGATGTTGCCGTTGTAGATCACGGTCGTCTTGTCAGTATTGGGCCGTTTACCGCCGAATTTCATTTTTTCGACGCGATAGAATTTGGTGGGATCGGGGATATGGGCTAGCCGCAGATCGCCCTCTGCAATGGTTACAGGGTACGGCTCCGCGCTATCGAAATCGCAGTGCAGGTTACCTAACTTGCGTCCGGCCTCAACGAAGGCTCGAAAATCCGCAACCTTTCTTACCGCTGGGATACGAGGCAACTGCTTGGAAAGGTTATCGGCAAAGCGGGCGCGGTATTCTTCTGAGTGCAGGACGCCGTATATGTAGTGAAATAGGTCATCTTTGTTGATGACCTCCCCCGTATAAGCCGCTTGGAATCTGGTCAGCGCCTCATTCGTTATTGCATCATGGCACTTGTAAGCCGCAGGATCCTCCCCGGCAGTATCTAACCCTAGTCCGCCTTGAGGATCATCATCCCGAGGCTGGCTGCCTTCATATAGATAGCGGGGGAAGCACTGGGAGCCCTCAATATCAACCATGTGCAGACTCGGTACAGTCTCTGCCATCAGAGCACTAAAGCCGACTTTCTCGCCACTCGCCGAAACGCAAATGACACGGTTCTTCGGTGCCACACCTCCCATGGGGAATATCCGCGGCATCTGATAAACCATCTCATTGAAGGTCCGGCTATAATAGAGCCATTGTCGAGTAAAAGGACGATATAAGCTCGGCACCAACGCAGTTTCATCAAATACGAAAGTCTTGTTCTTGGCGAGATCCGCTTTCAACGCGCGGGTCCAGCTTATCTTCGTCGTATCCGTGTTAATGAAACTTTCGACCGCTTCCCCCCTCTTTTTTCGATCGGCATTCGGGTATTCCGAATTGAAGCGCTGGAGCTCCGTGTTATAAACGTTGATCATCGCGCGCATATTTGTTGCCAACGCGCTGCGGCTGGGATTGTAGCACCACGCATCACGCGCAGTGACGACGCCCAACGAAAAATTCTGGAAGAACTTTACCCCATCAGCTTTCTTGTCACCCAACGGCAAGAAATCATCGAAGCGCTTGTCTCTTTGCCCAAGCCAATCACCATGCTCATCAGGCGAAATGTTTTGCCAACCGCCAGCTTTCGCTATTCCACTGTTACTACCAAAGCCAGAAACTATTTTTAACTTTTCGTCGCGAGACAGATAGTCTCCAATATCATAGAAATATATTTTCCCATGCTCAGCCGATTCGGGATTTTTTATAAGAAATGTTATTGCTACTGGAGTCCGACTGCCGCTTCCAAAGATCTTACCGGCTTCACGCCGTGACCGTTCTCCTGAAGTCCGCTGATCGCCGCGCAGGTGGAAGACATAAATTGAAGAAAATTCTTCAGCCAAACATTGACGCAAACCGTCGCCAGTATTTGAATCAAGCCACCCAGCGTTACTAACATAAGCAACAACGCCAGCATCCCCGATACGATCACTCGCCCATCGTATTGCCCGAATGTAGCTATTGTAGAGACCCTTCGCGAGAGTCCCTCTCGAACGCTTCGTATATGTCGTGCGAATTCGATCATCTAGATTTTTGTAAGATAAGTTGTCGGCATTATCATTTTCACTTTTCTGCCCTTCAGAATAGGGTGGATTGCCAACAATCACTCGAATATCTAGCGCCTTCTGCCGAGTACGCCGACTGCTGTTGTCAGCCATCAATTCGCTGATCATATCGCGCTCCTGCTCATAAAGCTGGAACGTGTCAGTAAGGCAGATGCCTTCAAATGGCAGATAATCTCCGCCAGCTGCACTGTGATACGCCGCCTCGATGTTAATCGCGGCGATATAGTAGGCTAACAAGACGATTTCATTCGCGTGTATTTCGTGTCGGTATTTGTATTCGAGCTCCTCTGGTTTTATCAAACCGGATTGGAGCAGCCGAGTTACAAAGGTGCCGGTGCCTGTGAAAGGGTCCATGATATGGACACCCTTGCTACCGAGGGTCTGACCAAATTCGCTTTGCAGCACCTCGTTTACCGAATGCAGGATGAAATCCACGACTTCCACGGGCGTGTAAACGATGCCCAAACGCTCTGTCATTTTTGGGAAGGCGTTGCGGAAAAACTTATCGTAAAGCTCGACGATGATCTTCTGTTTGGCGTCAGCGCTATCAATGCCCTTTGCTCGTCGCCGCACGCTTTCATAAAACCGCTCTAGGCTGTCAGCTTCTTTGTCCAGCCTGTGTTCGTCCAATGCTTCTAATACGCTCTGCATAGCGCGAGACACGGGATTGTTCTGAGCGAAACTATAGCCTTCGAACAGCGCGTCAAACACCGGTCGGGTTATCAGATGCTGCGCCAACATTTCGATGGCTTCGCCTTCGGAGATGCTGTCATTCAGATCATCGCGGATTTCGGCTAGGAAGCCCTCGAATGCCGCCCGCTCCGGCGTACCCTTCTTTTCCACTAGGCCGGTAATACGAGTGATATGGGTTTGGGCAATCTTGGCGATATCGCTTGCCCAATTCTCCCAATAGTCACGCCGCCCACATTTTTTAACGATCTTGGCCATGATCGCGCGGGAGAACTCATCGAAGACAAACGGCATTTGCCCGCCGCCATTGACACCAGCCGTGCTGTCTCCGCTGCTGCCGTCGCCTTCGCCGTCATCGTTGCCAGCGCGTCCCTGCCCGATCCCCGCGCCTTCCTTTTTGGCTTTTGAACGGCTCGGCAACGTGTTCCTGACCGAGATGACCTCAATCTTACCGCTGATATCAACGCCTAGATCAGCCTGATTCAGCTGGGCATCTAGACGCTCGTCATGTGAGCGCAGCGCATTGAGAATTTGCCAAACGACGCGATACCGCTCGTTATCGTTCAATGCGTCCTCTGGCGTCATGCCAGCCGGAACACCGATGGGTAGAATGACATAGCCCATATTCTTGCCTTCGGCCCGGCGCATCACCCTGCCGACCGACTGCACGACGTCTATCTGGCTCTTGCGTGGGTGCATGAACAGGATGGCATCCAACGCCGGAACATCGACGCCTTCGGACAGGCATCGGGCATTGGACAGGATTCGGCATGCGGGATCGCTATGCTCTTCCTTCAACCAATCGAGATGGAATGACCGCTCCTTCGCCCCCATAGTGCCATCAACGTGGTGGATTTGGCATTCGAGGACGTCGGCGTCGCCCAGCGTTGCGGCCCCTTCATCCGACGCGAGGTATTCGCTAACCACTGCCTGAAATTCGGTACGGATGAGCTTGGAAGAAGCGATGTCTTTGCAGAACGCCAATGCACGTCGCATAGGCTGACCGTCGCTCGCCAGTTCGTCCTTCAAGCCCGATTTGATCAGCGCCTTATAGCAGCCAATGATCTTCGTGGCGTCGTCCAGTTTCAGTTCGCTGGTCCCGTCCGCGAGCCGGCTCTGCACGCCGCCGCTGACCATGCCTTCGTCAACAGCCAGCACAAGCACCTTATAGTCGGTCAGCAGGCCATTTTCGACAGCCCAGCCGAAACCTCGCGTGAACAGCGTTTCGCCGTAGAGCGTCTCATCGTCCATTGAGGCGAGAACGGCATCGACCTCGCCAGCCTTGGATTTGACAGCATCGCCAAACACACGCGGCGTTGCGGTCATGTAGACGCGCTTTTTTCCCGCGATGAAGTCTTGATTGTGAATCTTGACGAAGTTGCTCTCATCCTCGCCCGCCAGCGTCGCGCCCGTTGTGCGATGCGCTTCATCGCAGATGATAAGGTCAAACTCTGGGAAACCGTGCTGCCGCTGAGCATCCGCGATAACTTGAATGGACTGATAGGTAGAGAACACGACAGTCATTCTGTCAGCAGCAGGCTGGGCCGCTTTTGAAGCTAGTTTGGAGGCGTTTGTGGTCGCAGGATAATCGAGGTCGTGGGCATCGACCTCTGCAATGTCGCTTTGGTCTTTGCGATGCTTGCCCACCTGCGCGTCCGAACACACGGCCAAAGCACGTAAAGGCGTTTTCGTGTCGATCGTCCATTCGCGAATGGTCTGGCTCATCAATGCTAACGACGGCACCAAGAACAGCACAAAGCTGCCTTCACCCGCCATATGTTCGGCGATTTTCAAGCCGGTAAAGGTTTTGCCGGTACCGCAGGCCATGATAAGCTTGCCGCGATCCGCGTCAGCCAATCCCAACTGAACCGCCGCAAGCGCATCCTGCTGATGCGGGCGCAGGGCTTTTTGGGGGGCAAGTTGGATTTCGTCACGTTGGAAATAGACCGACCAGTCGATCGGGCTTTGCTCCAGACGATCCAGGCCAAGGCGTGTTACATTGATGCTTTGTCCCTCAAGCGCCGCATCTGCGTTCGCGCTCCAAGGTGCATCGGTGGTATCTATTATCAGACGTCGCGCGAAATGGACTTTGCCCGATGCGGTGAAGAAGCTGTCGATGTCCGCTTTCTGAATGCGGTGGCCTTCGCGGTAGAACTTGCACTGGATGGCGCAGAATCCGCTCTCGCCACGAATTTGAGCTACCGCGTCGATACCGGTGTCTCGGCCATCAACCCCGTGCGCCTTCGCCCAATCGGAAAAGAGCCAAGCATCGGCATACTCTTGGGCCATGCCGGGATCATTCTTGATGAACTCGACCGCCAGCCGTTCGAAATAGTTGCCCTTCTCTCGCTCACTATGCGCCGCTGCGCGATACTGGCTCAGCAGTTGACGAAGTGAACTCGACATCTCTACGCATCCCCCGGCGGCCTTATGCTATGCAGGGTTAGCGAGCGGCCGCGTATGCCGCCACTGCTCGCTTCAGAAAACACCAAAAAATATATCGGGATTCTCCGGGGACTATAACGATAGGTGGCGAATCACGAGCCGTAACAAGGGTGGTACCCTTCCGCGCGGACGCGGCAGATACCTATCTGCTACCTAGATAAAAGGGCTCAGCGACTGATTGCCGCTAAGCCCTTGAAATCTATGGTGCGCCCGGAACGATTCGAACGTCCGACCCTCAGATTCGTAGTCTGATGCTCTATCCAGCTGAGCTACGGGCGCGTTGTGAGGGGGGTAACTAGTCGGCGATCGTCTGCGGCGCAACCCCGTTG
>Ga0207641_10000739_pt1 | contig 35122 bp, 23 predicted proteins | sample KBSSwiS62_FD_184306 | JGI IMG/M metagenome (GOLD analysis project Ga0207641, IMG submission 184306) | Switchgrass rhizosphere microbial communities from Kellogg Biological Station, Michigan, USA - KBS Switchgrass S6-2 (SPAdes) (version 2) | ecosystem: Host-associated > Plants > Roots >... | reverse complement strand
GCCGAAATCTCCCTCGCCACCCAGCGGCAGGAAGAGCGCGCCGCCCAAAATGCCTCGGCGCAAATCAACGGCCAGTGGGAGGAAGCCGCGCGCGAAATGTCACGGTTGAACGCCCAGTCACAAGTCGATCACGAGCGCCACGAGCGTCTGCGCGAAGCGATGAAGAGCGCAGCCGAAGGCCGGCGCGAAGCCGAGACGGTGATGGAAGGACTCAAGGTCCAACTGGCGGAACTCGCCAAGCAGGACGAAGCCCAGACCTCCGCGCTGACCGAATCACGCATCGAGCTTGCCACGCAGACGCAGCAATGCGAGGCCTGGCAGCAGCAGCGCGAGCCGGTCGCGAATCGCCTCCAGGAACTGCGCGAACTCGCCGAGCTCCGCAACCGCGAGGCGATCGAGCACGAGCAACGCGTCGCCCAGGCCCATGAGGAAATCACCGCCGCTGAAATGGAAACCGCCGAGAAGACCGAGGCGCAAAGCCGCGTCGCGGTCGAACTCGAGCAGGCCCAGACGCAGCGCGCCTCCGAGCAGGCACAGATCGATGAGCAGGAGACCGTTCTGCGCACCCTCCGCCGCGAGCACGGCGAAATCCAGACCGCCCGTTCCGAGAACGAGGTCAAACTCGCCGGGCAGAAACTCTTCCTCGGCAACCTTCGCGAGCGCTTCCGCCGCGATTACCAGAAGGAACTCGAGGACCTCGCCCCGCTGGCCGAGACCGATGCGGACACCGACTGGCAGGCCATGGCGGAAGAAGTCTCCACCAAGCGCGCCGCCCTCGACGCCATCGGCCCGGTCAACATGGAAGCCATCACCGAGTACGACGAGCTCGAGCAGCGCTACACCTTCCTCACCGGCCAGGAGACCGATCTCCTCACCGCCAAGGACCAGATCATCAAGGCAATCCAGGAAATCAACCGCACCACGCAGAAGCTCTTCGCCGAGACCTTCGACCAGGTGAAGGTCAACTTCCAGGAGATGTTCACCGAGCTCTTCGGCGGCGGCAAGGCCTCGCTCTCGCTCATGGACGAAGCCGACCCGCTCGAATGCGGCATCGACATCATCGCCAAGCCTCCCGGCAAGCAGACGCAGACTGTCAGTCTCCTCTCGGGTGGCGAACGCACGATGACCGCCGTTGCGCTCCTCTTCGCCATCTACATGGTGAAGCCCAGCCCGTTCTGCGTGCTGGATGAGCTCGACGCGCCGCTCGACGAATCGAACATCAACCGCTTCATCAAGATCCTCACGCGCTTCCGCCAGCAGTCACAGTTCGTGGTCATCACCCACAACAAGCGCACCATCAGCGTGGCCGACGTGCTCTATGGCGTGACGATGGAAGAGCGCGGCGTCTCGAAGTTCGTTTCCATGCGCCTGCAAAAGAGCGAAGCCCACACCAGGGGCGAAGTCGCCCGGGAAGACGGCGTGCCTTCGATCGCCGAGTCGGTCAGCAATAACTGAGGCTCTTTCAGCTCTTTTGCATCAGGGGCGGGCCCATATAAACGGGACCCGCCCCTTTTTGCTGTGTTCACGTAATACAGTAAAAATATCCCTTTCAAGTTGAGGGGTAGACTTTTTAACTCTTTTACGATAATAATTTGAATGATGTGAATCCTTAGTGTGTCTAAAAAGCGTTGGAGATTTTTTGTAGATTTGGCCCGCCTTCCTCACCTACCATAGCCGGACTTGTCCTCGACCCAAAAACCGCTGCCATGACCGCTTACAATTGCCTCTCCCTGATCGCGATTGCGCTGGTCATGATGATGGGCTGGGGAACCTTCGTCTATGCGGCGGATGATGGGACCTCCACCACGCTGGCTCCGGACGGCACGCCGGTGGTCCACAAGTCTCTCCACAAAAAGACCGGTTCTTCCACTTCGGCTACGTCCCCAACCACGACTCCGAAAATCTCCTCCACGACCACCGCCGCGCCGGCCAATCCCGCGTTGAGCCCGACGGTCGAGACGGGACTGCCCGTTGCCCGTCACTCCGATACGATCGTCGCCTCCGGGTTGGCGATCACGCCTGCACCCTCCGGCCTGCAAAGCACATTGCCGCGGGGCACGACGCTCGCCAGTAGTATCCCCTTGGCGCCACCCGGCTCGGTGACCTCCTCGACAGGTCTCAGCGGTTATTCGACGCCGGATCGCCCGACGACTCGCACTGACGACATGGTCTTCACCAATTTCACCCGGAAAACGAAGAACTCCTACCCATGGAAGACAAACATCATCACCACGATGTTTTACATCGGTGAGGGCGGTTCCAGCATCAGCCCCACCACCAACCATGCCAGTTCCTGGGACCAGGAATGGGAATCGAGCAACCGCGGTTCGGACAATCCCAACGACCGCAACGGTTACGCCTCCGGCAGCCATGCCTCCACGGTAAATCCCTTTTACATCGCGCTTCCCTTCAACGATCTCGTCTACCCAGACAAGGCGCGCCGTTGGCTCCCGGCGGGATGGCATCGCCCGAACAAGGATGGCAAGCCGGTCTCGGCCTGCAAAGACCGCTGGGTGGAAATCAAGACCGAGGACAACAGCGGTCACATCTGCTACGCGCAGTGGGAAGACGTTGGCCCCTTGCGTTACGATCACGCCGAATATGTCTTCGGCAATGAACGTCCCAATACTTACACCCGCGCCGGTCTCGACGTTTCACCGGCTGTGGCGCAATACCTCGGTATCGATGGGACCAAGCGGCCAACCACTCGCTGGCGTTTCGTGGATGATGAGGATGTGCCCCCGGGTGCCTGGCTCAAGTACGAGGAACAGGCCGTCATCTATAACGCGCTGCATAATCTGAAAAACACGCGCACCCTTTCAACTCCGGCACCCCAGAAGACTTCCCAGCCGATCGAAGATCCTTCGATGATCGACAGCAACAAAAAGAAGGTCGGCGCGGCCAAGGGCTAGCGCTTGGGACACAAGGCAAACTTGGGTCGGGACTTTTTCCGTGCCGTAACTTCAGCGGGATTTTCGCTTACCGGTCGATATCGGTCCGGTTTTCGCCATTGAGCGCGCTGAGGAAACGCGTCGTCTGACGGCGCAGTCCCTGGAAGAGCAGGCTCTTGCTCTTGGCATAGCCGTAACGGTCTTCCAACAGCCGGCAGCGCTGATCCGCCGAGAGGATGATCATCTTAAGCTGCAACTCGAGCTTGAGGTGCTTGCGGGCCTGTGCGGAGCGCAGGCAATTATGGAGCTGATCGTTGAAAACATCCTCGGTATGAAAGCACTTCCTCATGATTTCAAAGACCGATTTATTGATGTCCGCAGGCTCGACGTCCGGGATGAGGAGGTAGGGAGAGGGCCCATCTGTGCCGGGTTGATGGGCAAAAATTGCCTCTCCTTCTTCGCTTTTGCCGGGTTCCTGACCCGCCTTATAACGCGACAACGTCTGCAATGTTTCCAGTTGCTTGTCCAGAAGTGTTACATCTTGATGAAGCTGTTCCCGACAGGAGGAAAAGAGTTCGATCGACTTATTGGAGCCTAGAACACGAGGATGTCCCTCGAGAGTTGCGTAAGTCTTGTAGAGCTCGGTCGCGCTGAGAAGGAGGTCATTCAGTTCGGTTAATTCCTGCTGTGTGGGCAGGACGGGAATGGCAGTCGAATCAAACTTCATATGTCTCTCTAAATCATTTATTGCATACGGCGTGCCAACATAGCAAATAATTGTCATTCAAAGCCTTTGCGCGACATCTTGTGAAGGAGAGGCCATGGCGCTAATCTCGGCCAAGCTTCTCCCTCATGCGCACCCCTTTCTTCGGCTCAGTGGCACTTGGCGTCCTGGCCTTGGGAGTGATTGCGAGTTGCGAATGCGAGGCCGCTGATCCCGCCAAAACGAACGCACCGGTGCCCACGGCTGAAGCCAATGCGGCGATTCTCGCCAAGGCCCGGCAACAGGCGAAGGAAGCAGAGGCCAAGGGAAATATCCCGTCCTTGGTCCAGGCGCTGACCGATGAATCCGACGCCCTGATGAGGGCCCACCAGTTCGACGAGGCCGAAAAATTGCGTCTCCGCGTCCTGCACTTGCAGGAGCAGCACACCGGAAAGCAGTCACTGGCGGTCTCGGACGCTTTGCTGGGGTTGGGGTGGTTTTATAATAATCTGGGCCGCTATGAGGAGGCGCAAACGGCATTGGATCGTTGCGTGGAGATCCGGCAGAAGCAGGTGGGAATGGAATCGGCACCCGTGGCGGAAGTGCTGAATGCACTCGGGTCGCTCGAAGAGAACCGGAACAACCTCACGCTGGCCGAGGCGTTTTATCAGCAGGCCATTGCGATCCGGGAAAAAGTGCTCGGCACGGCGAGTCCCGAGACGGCGACGACCTGGAACAATCTCGCCACGCTCTACTGGATCACGGGCGACTATGCCTCCGCGCAAAATCTTTTCACCAAGGCGCTGGCGGTGCGGGAAAAGACCTTTGGCCCGAAGAGCCTGGCGGTGGCGGCCACGGTGACGAATCTCGGGCTCCTCGACAGTAGTTTGGGCGATTACGACGAGGCGGAGGATTATTTCAAGCGGGCGCTGACGATCCGCGAGGCGAAGCTTCCTCCCGATCATCCCTTGATTACGAAGACCCTGAGCCAACTCGGCCTGCTTTACGTGCGGGAAGGGAACGATGCCCGCGCGGAGCCGCTGCTGGTCCGGGCGGTGCAGATGCAGGAAAAGACTTATCCGGCCGACGATCCCGACGTGGCGCGCAGCATAATGCAACTGGGGTTGCTCTATGACCGCCGGAAACTTCACGACAAGGCGGAGCCGTTGTTGGAGAAGTCGCTGGCGATCCGGCAGCGGACGCTGGGCACGCAACATCCGGAATACGCGGCCAGCCTCGAGGCCCTGGCGCGCCACGAGCACCAGCAGGGACGGCTGCAGGCGGCGCTCCCGCTCTATGAGCAGGCTTTGAAGATCGATCACGAAGCGCTCGGTGAGAATCACCCGGACACTCTCGAAATTGCGACCGACCTGGCCTACCTGAACCTGGAGCTGGGCAGGCAGGCTGATGCGGTCCGGCTGGCGCAGGATGTGGCTGACGCACAGCAAAAGGCGCTCAATGGCGTTTTCACTTTCACGGCGGAACGGCAGCGGATGGGCTTCGCGAAAACGATCGAGCCGTGCGATCTCCCGGCCGCGCTCAACGACGCCGATCTTCTGGCCCAAATGGTGTTGAGGACCAAGGGAGTCGTCCTCGATTCGTTGCTCGAGGACGAGGCGCTCGTCCGGGCCGCGCGCGATCCGGATGTGCGGAGCCTGATGGAGAAACAGCGTCTGCTCCTGACCCGGTTGACGCGTTCGCAGGACGAGCTTTCGGGCGCGAATTTTTCCGTCTCGCCCGAGGCCCTGGCCGAGCGCAAGCAGATGGAAAAGGATGAGCAGGAACTGGAGGCGAGCCTCGCGCAAAAGGGCGTGGGAAGCGGCAAGACGCGCCGGGCCCTGGCCACCGATGTCTCCGACGTGAAGGGCGCGCTGCCGAAGGACACGGCCCTGGTCGAATATGTCGCCTACAACCGGTATGCCGGGCGGCTGGACTACGAGCCGGCCTACGGTGCCCTTGTCCTGACGCATGACGGGCCCGCCCGCTGGATCGCGCTCGGTCCGGCGACGGCCATCGACAGCCAGGTGAAGTGCTACCAGAAATACATGCGCAAGCGGGTGCGGGAGACCGCGCTGTCAGGTGTGCTCACGGGACTTTATAAGTCACTGGGTGCGCCCGTTACGGCGGCATTGCCGGTGGGAATCCATCGGTTGATCATCAGCCCGGATGGCAGCCTTAATTTCATTTCGTTCGCGACCTTGCTCAATCCGGGCGATCATTTTTTTGGTGAAGATTTCACGTTGAACTACGTTTCGAGTGGGCGCGACCTGGTGGAGCGGTCCCGCTCGTCGCGCAAGAGCGTCCAGGAGCATCGGCGGATGATTATTTTCGCTTCTCCCGATTACGGGCGCATGCCGAACGCGGCGGGAAAAGGGAAAGCGGCGACGGATGATTTGCTCGTGCCTTTGCCGGGAACGGAAAAAGAAGCTGCCTTTTTGCTGGCCGAGGCGAAAGCCGGTGGAATGGGTGCGGTGCTTTACCGGGGCGCCGAGGCTTCCAAGACGAACCTTGCCCGGCAGGATTCACCCGATGTGCTGCACCTTGCGACGCACGGACTCTATCTATCGACGGAGGATGTGCCGAATCTGCCGCCCGGTCTTGATGGCGCGAAGGTGCCTGCCGGACAGGCGATGGCCCGCAGTCTGCTGGCCTTGTCCGGCGCTTCCGTGACACTGCAGGACTGGAAAAAGGGAATCTTTCCCCCACCGAATAACGACGGCCTTCTCACTGCGCAGGAAGTGGCCAACCTGAATCTTGACCGCACTTGGCTGGTGGTGCTCTCGGCGTGCGATACGGGCAGCGGCGAAGCGCAGGCCGGGGAAGGCGTGTTCGGATTGCGGCGCGGTTTTGCCGAGGCGGGCGCGCAAAATCTCCTGATGACGCTTTGGCCGGTGGAGGACGCGGGGACGGCGGACCTGATGCAGGCCTTCTACCACGAGGCCCTGCGGACCGGCGATGCGCCCGGCGCCCTCGCCCGTGTGCAACGCGCGAGCCTCTTGGATGTGCGAAAAAAATCAGGCCTCTTCGAAGCCGTGCGGCAGGCGGGGCCTTTTATCTTGAGCTATTAGTTCGTCGCCTTGGGAACGAAGGTGGCCACAAACGACTGCCAGGCTTTGTTCTGGGCGTCGACGTTATTGTTCTTGCGGGGATCGATCAGGAGGGTGCCGTCGATTTGCGCGAGGTGTTCGACTTCGAATTTTTTCTTTTCCTCCGTCGTGGCGCTGCTCATTTCGGCGAGCTTCTGCCAGTCGATGCCGTTCATGACGAACTGGCTTTGCCAGGCGGAAGTAATCCCGATGCCATCGAATGCCTGTTGGTTGAACGGCTGCGGTGGAGTGCTCTTGGCCAGGGCGACCAGGAAATCGGCCAGGTTGTCCGAGGTGAGTTTGTCGGTTGGCGGGACGTGGATGACCAGCGCGCCCGGTTGGCTGAACGCGCCGAGATGCGCATAGGCCTTCACCGAGGCAAAGGAGGTCGTGCCAAGATTCGCGACAAAGGGCTCATCGACCAGAAAATAATTGGCACCCAGGACACTCGTGGCAAGGACGAACGAAATGAAGAAGAGGACCTTGAAGACGGGAAACTCGCGCTTGATCTCGATCGGTTGCGAATACTGGGTGCGGGCCAGTTGCTGGGTCTCAGTGAGGGCGGGAGTCCGGCCCTGCACCTTCGGTTGGACCACCGGCGAAGCTTGACGCACCACGGCCGTCGCTGGCTGAGAGGCCGCAGGCGTTTTCCCGGCGGCCGGGGGGAAGTGGGCGCTCATCGCCGCGGTGGGAACCGCGCCGTTCATGAAGCTCGGCGTCGGCGCGGGTGCGGGAGCCGGTTGAAGCTCGGGGATTTCCGACACCATTTTCCAATCGTTGTGAGAGGGACTCCAGACCCAATTGTCGGGAAGGATTTCTCCACGACCAATCGCCGCAAGGATGTCCTCGCGGGACATCTCTTTAGTTTCCTGCGTTCCGGGAATGGCAATAATCAGGGTGGAAGTGGGGGGTAAAGCTTCAGTCATAAGTCTTCCTATCGCTAGTATAGACTCCGGAATTTCGAATTCCGCGCGTTGCATGCATTCGATTTGTCGTAAGTCCCTGCAAATGAACTTAATTCTCCTGCAAAAACATCGTTACCCGCAAAGCACCGAAGGCGGATGCTTTTGCAGCTGACAAAAAAATCACCGCCTCTGTAGCTGGAGGATGCGTGAAAGAACGCACGAGTGGGTTGCGATCAAGCATCAACCTCCATGAACCGCTTGCTTGCTCCCGCTGTTTGGCTTTCTCAACTTCTTGTTCGCTCTGTCCATGCCGTTATCGGCGATATTTCCTGGCAACCCCCGGGTTGGGTCCTGGGCATCACGTCAGGCGCGGCCCGGCGCCCGATCTTGTCGACATTGGTGGTCGCAATCCTGATGGCGCTGGCGATCGGCGGAGCCCAATGGTGGCATTGGTACTCGCACCTCCCGCAGCCGGTGACCACCGGGTGGATCGTCACGGTGAGTGACGTGCCCGCGCCAACGCAATATTTCCTGCCCCAGAACCTCTCCCTGAGTTTCGATCGTTCGGTGGCCAGGCTGGAGAGCATCGGCAAGGACGTGACCAAGGAGGTGACGCTGTCTCCCAAGATGGACGGCAAATGGACATGGATGGACGGATCGCGACTGGTCTTTGCGCCGGCGAGTAACTGGCCGGCCGGGTGGACTTTCAAAGTCACGCTTTCGCCGGGGTTGTTTTCACGGCATGCCCGGCTGGAGACATTGACCAAGGAATTTCACACGGCGCCCTTCACGGCGAAAATCAGCGACATGATTTTTTACGTCAACCCCAAGGACCCGAGCGTCAAGCAGGTCACGGCGACGCTGACCTTCTCATATCCGGTGGACCACGCGAGCCTGGAAAAAAACCTGGCCTTGGCGATGGAGAGCGGTGAAGACGTTTTTGCCGGGGCCACTTCCGGCGGCAACCGCTGCACCTTCACGTATGATTACCAGGACCGCGTCATCTATGTCCGCTCAGTGAACGTCACGGTGCCGAAGGAATCAGGCCATGCGGTCCTCACCTTGCCGGAATCCATATGCACGACCGCAGGCGGGGCGGGCCTGGACCCTGCCGAACAAGCGCAGGTACTGGTTCCGAGTGCACCCGCCCTTTTCCGGATATCCACCGCCCAACCCGTAATCGCCATGGGACGGGGCGACGAGCCGATGCAGACGTTGGTGGTGGCAACGTCCGTCGGCGTGAAGGCGGACCTCCTCGCGAAGGCCCTGCACGCCTGGACCCTTCCCAAGCCGGAGACAAAGCCGGATGCACCCACCGGCGGGGACGCGCCGTCATGGAAGAGCGCGGCGCAAGTCACACCGGAGGTGTTGGCCCAGGCCACGCCCGTCAGCATCACGCCGATGCCGGTTGAGGATGAATTCGCCACCCTGCATTCCTTCAAATTGAAGGTGCCGGAGAACGCCTGGCTGTATGTCGAAGTCGACAAGGGGCTGGCGGCCATGGGCGGATTCACCTTGGCTGAGAAGTTTTCCTCGGTCAGCCTGATGCCGCCTTATCCCCGGCAGGTGCATATCATGCATGACGGTTCGCTGCTCGCGTTGAGCGGCGAGCGCAAGCTCTCCATCCAGAGCCGTGGCGTGGAGCAACTGGAGTTCCGGCTGGAGCGCGTCACCCCGAGCTCAATCAACCATCTGGTCAGCCAGTCCGAAGGCAACTTTCAGAGTCCCGTCTTCACGAACTACAACTTCGATGAGACGAACATCACGGAACAAAGTATCCGGCAGCAAAGCATCGCGGACACCGATACGTCGAAGAACAATTATTCGGCGCTAGATTTTTCCGAATTCGTCCGCGACTCGGATGAAAACCACGGCAAGCTGGGGCTGTTCATTCTTCGCGTGCTGGGACGGCAGAACGGGCCGAATGGCGGATACTACAAACAGGACGGAGCGGTAGTGCCGAAACCGCAAGCGACTGACGAGGAGGAGACGGATCGCGGTGCGGAATCGCAGGACCCGACGGAGCAAGGCGATATCTTGGCGGACCGTCGCTTGATCCTGGTGACCGACTTGGGCCTGATCGTGAAGGACAACGCGGACGGCACGCATGACGTCTTTGTGCAGTCGATCAAGACGGGCGGTCCGGTGAGTGGGGCGAAGGTGGATGTGCTCGGCAAGAACGGGATACCCGTGGTCTCGGCGCAAACCGATGACAACGGACGGGCCACGCTGCCTTCGCTCAAGGATTTCGCACGGGAAAAGAAGCCAGTGGCCTATGTGGCGCGCCTCGGCCAGGATGTCTCCTTCCTGCCGTTTGGCCGCGAGGATCGGGTGCTCAATTTCTCGCGCTTCGACACGGCGGGCGTGACCGGGCTGGCCCCGCACGATCTCACCGCATTTGTCTTCACCGACCGCGGCATCTACCGGCCCGGTGACACCGCGAAGTTGGGCCTGATCATCAAGCAACGGGACTGGCAGGGGAAGCTGGAGGGCGTCCCGCTGCGGCTCGATATTGTCGATCCTCGCGGCGCGGTGGTGCAGAGCAAGCTGCTCAAGCTCAATGCGGGAGGCTTTTTGGAAGTGAACTTCCCGACCCGCGAAACGTCCTCCACGGGAAAGTACGAGATCAACTGTTACCTTGTGAAGGGCCAGGACGACGAGACCCTGCTGGGTTCGCAGACGTTGCGGGTGGCCGAATTTCTGCCGGATCGTCTCAGGATCAAGGCGACGCTCTCGGCCAATTCGCCCGAGGGCTGGGTTTCCACGACAGGCCTGACGGGGCATGTTTCACTGGAGAACCTTTACGGGACACCGTCCGTCGGCCATCGCATCACGGGCAAGGTCACGCTGAACCCGGCGCAGTTCAGCTTTGAGCGGTATCCCGATTATTCGTTCATCGATCCGTACCTGAATCCCCACACGGCCCGTTCGTCCCGTGAACAGGCCCTGCCCGAGCAGACTTCGAGCGACTCGGGCGAAGCGACCTTTGACCTGGAACTGGCGGACATGGAACCGTCGGCCTACCGGCTGTCCTTCCTCGCGGAGGGCTTCGAGAAGGAGGGAGGCCGGAGCGTGACGGCGGGGGTCTCGGTACTGGTCTCGCCGCGGGCATGGCTGGTGGGCGTCAAGCCGGATGGCGACTTCAGCTACGTCCATTTGGGCAGCAAGCGTACCGCCCAATTCCTGGCGGTTGATCCCCAGCTCAAGCCCGTGAGCGCGGAACACCTGACCATGAAGCTGGTGGAACTCCGCTACGTCTCAGTCCTGACGCAAAAGCCGAACGGCAACTACGCCTATCAATCGGTGCTGAAGGAGATTCCCAGCGGTGAGGAGCAGTTGGCCATTTCCGACAAGGGCCTGGCCTGGCCGCTGCATACGGACCAGCCGGGTAGTTTTGCGGCGCGCCTTTTCGACGATCACGGTGACCTTGTCGCCGATGTGCGCTACTCCGTCGCGGGGGCGGGCAACCTGACGCGGTCACTCGAGAAAAATGCCGAACTGACGGCCAAACTCTCGAAGCCGGAATACCTCCCAGGCGAGGAGATTGAAGTCGAGATCACCGCGCCTTACACGGGTTCCGGCTTGCTGACAATTGAGCGCGACAAGGTCTACTCGCATGTCTGGTTCCAGGCGAAGACAACCAGTTCGGTCCAGAAGATCACGCTGCCCAAGGATTTTGAGGGTAACGGATACTTGAATGTGGCTTTCGTGCGTGGATTGGGCTCGAAGGAGATCTACATGAGCCCGCTCAGTTACACGGTGCTTCCCTTTAAGGTGAACCAGGAGGCACGGCACACAAAGATCGGGATTGATGTCCCGAAGGTGGCAGTCCCGGGCGAACCGCTGAAGATCTCAGTTACGGCGAGCCGTCCCACCCAGGCAGTGGTCTATGCGGTTGACGAGGGCATCTTGCAGGTGGCGCGCTATACCTTGCCCGATCCGCTCGGCTACTTCTTCCGCAAGCAGGCGCTGGAAGTCGGCACGCGGCAGACGGTCGACCTGATCCTGCCGGAGTACTCCATCGCGCGGGAAGTGGCGGCGGCAGGTGGTGACGCGGACGACGATGCCCTCGCTCACCATCTCAATCCGTTCAAGCGCAAGCACGATGCGCCGGTGGCGTTCTGGTCCGGAATCGTGGACATCGGGCCGCAGGCGAAGACGTTCACCTACAATGTTCCCGACTATTTTGCCGGGACGCTGCGCGTGATGGTGGTGGCGAACACGGCGGAGGCAGTTGGTTCGGCGCAGACGACGCTCAAGGCGCGCGGGCCGTTTGTCATCAGTCCCAACGTGCCGACCTTCGTCGCGCCCGGGGACACTTTCGATGTGAGCTCGGCAGTGGCGAACAATATCGAGGGATCGGGGCCTGACGCCTCGGTGAAAATCGATATGCAGGTAAGTGAAGGCCTGGAGATCGTGCAGAAGCCGGATGCCTCGGTGAAAATTGCCGAAGGACGCGATGCCAGCGCCCACTGGTTGTTGCGCGCCAAGGACAAGCTCGGTAACGCGGACATCACCATCTCGGCGGAGTGCGGCGGAAAAAAAGCGGCACTGGTCTCGCACTTGAGTGTACGGCCCCCGGTGCCGTACCTGACCACGCTCACAAGCGGTTATTTCAAGGGCGGTGAAAAGAAGGTGCCGGTCACGCGCAAACTCTATCCGGAATACCGCCACGCGATGGCGCTGGTCTCGCCGGTGCCCCAGGGATTCACGCGCGGCTTGGGCGCTTACCTGGAGCATTACGATTACGGCTGCACCGAGCAACTCGTGAGCAAGGCCTTTCCCAGCCTGGTGACGGACGAGACGATGCAACAGGGACTCTCCCGCGCGGAAGTTGCCGGGAAGATCGCGGAAATTATCCATGTGGCCGCATTGCGGCAGAACGATGAAGGCGCCTTTGGGCTTTGGATCGCCCAACCGAACCTCCATTTCGACCTGCCCTCAGCCTGGGTGATGCTCTTCCTGACCGAGGCGAAGGAGCAGGGTTACGATATCCCGTCCGACCTGATGACGCGCGGTCTGGGCCATCTGCAGCAGGACGCGGACGGCACCGCGCAGGACTTCAACCAGGCGCGCGCGCAGGCGTTTGAGATCTATCTCCTGGCCCGGAACGGAACTGTGGTGACGAATGCGGTGGAGCACAATCGCCTTTGGTTCGAGAACAACGCGAAGAACAAGACCGTCACCTACGACTGGCACGATGACATCGCCGCAGTCTATGATGCATCGACTTACGCATTGCTCAAGAACCAGGACCAGGCCGATGCCTTGGTGAAAGGTTTTCACCTTCGCGTCGACACGGTGGAGTATTTCAAATACTGGGACGATTATTATGATGCCCTGGGACGCGACGCCCAATATATCTACCTGGTCTCGCGTCATTTTCCGGACCGGACAAAGAAGCTGACCGGAGACGACCTCAACGCGCTGGCCGATCCGATCATGGGCGGCGAGTACTGCACCATCTCCTCTGCCCAGGCCATCATGGCCCTCGACAGTTATGCGCGGGCGATGAAGCAGAAATTCGAGGCCGGCAGCGTCGAGATCGACCAGTTGACCGGCTCGGTCCTCAAGAAGCTGGAACTCACCAACGGTTTCTATCCCGAAGGAAACTTTGACCTGGGAACCGATGCGCTGGTCTTCAAGAAAGGGACGGTCGGTAGCAGCGTGCCGGGACTCTTCTATCAAGTGACGCAAAGCGGCTTTGAAAAGACGAGTGTGACGCAGCCGATCAGCGAGGGGATCGAAATCTCGCGGGAATACCGGAACAAGGACAATCTGCCGGTGACTTCCGCGAAGCTGGGTGAGGAGTTGACCGTGGTGCTCCGCGTCCGGGCCGTCGATGGGTTCATCAGCAACGTGGCGATCGAGGACCTGTTGCCGGGCGGATTCGAGATTGTCGAGGAATCGGCCCACACTGGCGCCTGCACCTATGGCTGGGGTCGGATTGACTACGTGGACGTCCGCGAGGACCGGTTGCTGGCCTTCGGCACCATCACGAGCGCGGACACCGAAATCCGGTACCGGATCAAGGCGACGAATATGGGGACATATGCGGTGCCTCCCGCCCAGGTGGAGGCGATGTACCATCTCAAGATTCGGGCGCGCGGGGTGTCGGGAACGTTGACCGTGGAACATTCATGATAAAGTGGATATTCTTCCTTCTCCGGCTGACGGGAGTGACCGTGGCTGCCTTTGTGGTGGTCGTCGCTCTCGTGCCCAAGCCGCATCTGCTGGACGAAACAAGCTTTTCGCCCTGCTACGTGGATCGCAATGGCAAGTTGCTGCGACTGGGGCTCGCGGAGGACGACCGGTACCGGGTCTACGTGCCGCTGGAAAAAATGTCTCCGCAACTGGTCGAGATGACCCTCCGGCACGAGGACCGCTATTTCAAGGACCATGCCGGCTTCAATCCGCTGGCGCTGTTGCGGGCAGCCTGGAGCAACTGGTGCGGGCAGGGAAAGCGGCTGGGCGCATCGACGATCACCATGCAGCTTGCGCGGCTCCACTATCACCTCGATACACGGACTTACGCCGGGAAGCTGTGCCAGATCGTGGCGGCGATCCATCTCGAGATGCACGACTCGAAGCATGAGATCCTCGAGGCCTACCTGAATCTGGCGCCTTACGGACGGAACATCGAAGGCGCGGGTGCGGCCAGTCTGATCTATTTCGGCAAGGAACCCGGAGAGCTCAGCTCCGTGGAAGCCATGACCTTGGCGGTGATTCCGCAGAGCCCCGCGCGCCGCTCGCCCGGCACGGCAGCGCACAATCAATCGTTGCTCAAGGCGCGGGATGTTCTGCTCACGCAATGGCTGGAGTCCCATCCGGAAGATGCCCGGCTGCGCGGCGTACTGGCCATGCCGCTCCAAATGAAGTTGCCACGGGAGCTGCCTTTTCGTGCGCCTCATCTGGTGGAGGAGATGGTGGCTCGCGATGCCACGCCCAGGGCGGAAACGCGCCTGACGCTTGATCTCAGTCTGCAGGACTTGCTGGAGAGGCAAATGGCGCAATATCTCTCCGCCCGCGAAAAGGAAGGCTTCAAGAACGCCAGCGCCCTGCTCATCGATTACCGGACGATGGAAGTGCGAGCGGCGGTCGGTTCCGCCAATTTTCGGCGGGAGGATATCCATGGCCAGGTCGATGGTCTGCGGGCGCGGCGCTCGCCGGGTTCCGCCTTGAAGCCTTTTATCTATGCGCTGGCCATGGATGAAGGACTCATCCATCCGAACACGCTGCTCAAGGATGCGCCCGCGAGCTTCGACGGTTACGATCCGGAAAACTTCGATCACAATTTTGCCGGTCCCATTCGTGCGACCGATGCGCTGGTCGAGAGCCGCAACGTGCCCGCGGTGGAACTCGAGTCACGGCTCGATTCGAAGCGCAATCTCTACACCTTGCTGCGGTCGGCGGGCATTCAAAAATTGCAGCCGGAGTCCCACTACGGCCTGACCATTGCCCTCGGCAGCGCGGAAGTCTCCCCGGAGGAAGTCGGGACGCTTTACGCGATGCTGGCCAATCGCGGAAAATTGCGCCCTTTGCGCACGACCGTTGACGATCCGGCAACAGTGGGCGAACCGTTGCTCTCACCCGAGGCCAGTTATCTGACGCTCGACATGCTCAAGGATGGCATCCGGCCCGATGCGGTGAACACTCCACTTCTGACCCGCGCAAACCGTCCCGTGGCGTGGAAAACCGGCACTTCCTTTTCCTATCGCGATGCCTGGTGCGCGGGCGTGTTCGACAACTACGTCCTCGTGGTCTGGATCGGAAATTTTGATGGCACGGTCAATCCGCAGTTCGTCGGTCGGACCGCCGCCGCGCCGCTGCTGTTTTCCGTGATCGATGCTTTGCGCGCGCGTTCAACCGTGCCGCCACCGGACGGAACCTGTTTTGCCCGCACACCTGGTTTGAATTTGCAGCAGGTCGATCTTTGCGCGGTCTCCGGTATGATCGCAGGGCCCAATTGTCCTCACGCGGTAAAAGGATGGTTCATTCCGGGCAAATCGCCGATCGGCGTCTGCGATGTGCATCGCCGGGTCTGGGTTGATGACGTCTCCGGCCTGCGGCTTTCGAGCGAACCGGACAAGGCCACTGGCGTGCACGCCGAGGTCTGCGAATTTTGGCCTTCCGATCTCGCCAAGCTTTTCCAGGCCGCCGGTCTCCCGCGCAAGGCGCCTCCGGGACTGGCCGATGCCACGCATTCGTCATCGTTGGCGATGGGCCACGATGCCGACAAGGGCCCGCGCATTGTCTCGCCCAAGAAGGGGCTCATCTACCACGTTCGCGTCGGCGCGGCGGGCGAGGAGGTGCTTAATCTCGAGGCCACGGCGGAGACGCGCCGCGATCACCTGCGTTGGTTTGTCGATGCCACCTATCTGGGTGAATCAGCGCCCAGCTCCGCGATGCTCTGGAAACTGCAACCCGGCCAGCACGTCATCCGCGCGGTGGATGACTCGGGCCGCGCCGATTCGCGGCAAGTCACAGTGACAGCGGTGGAGTAACGACTACCATCCGCTGCCATCAAGGACACACGTCGCGATCTCGGTCACGCCCGGGGCCAGCCAGCGCAGCCCCTCGCCGTGGTGAATTGCGTTGGGCAGGCCGAGCCACGGCTCGACGCAGTAAAAATCTGATTCGGGTGCCTGGGTCCAAGTGGTGACTGCATACCACGGCACGGAGTTGACGTGGTCCAATTCGAAGACCAGTTGCTGCTTTTTTGCGCCGTTCTTGAGCGTGACTTTTGCGCTGGTCGGCCTGATCTGGAAGCGGTCGATAATCGCGGGATCGTCGAGGCGAAGCTGTGCGGAACTGGCAGCTTCATGCACAATGGAGCCATCCGGATTCTGCCGTCCCCAGGACGCGCAGGGAAGGTCCAGCGTCCAATCGGCCCGTTCGCCGTGCGGCATGGCCAGGTAAAAATGATGACCCGCATAATAGGGCAGGGGCGTATCACCGGTATTGGTCGTTTCGAACCGGATTTCAAGACGTGACGCCGGCAACAACGCGACCACGACGTCGAATTGAAAGGCGAAAGGAAAGAACGCGCGCGTTTCCGCCGAATCGATCATCCGCATACGCAGCACGTCCCCGGACTCGCCTTCGATCACCGAAAATTTCGCGTCGCGTGCGAAGCCGTGCTGCGGCAATTCGCGGACCGTTCCGAGATTGTCCTTCCAGAACCCGATCTTCCCATCGACGAAATGACGCGCGATGAACGGAAAGAGGACCGGATTGCCCCCGCGCACCTTGAGAATCTGGCTCCAGTCCGCGTTCTTCGGCCAGGTGATAATTTCGCGGCCTTCATGCTCCCAGCGCAAAATACGCGCTCCATGCTCCGGACAGACCAGGATTTTATTTTGGGCGTCCGAAATTTCAAACGCAGGTTGGTTCTGGAAAAGAAGGGGGCTTTTCATGCTAAAGTGAGGTATGCCTGTCGGAACCATGATGGACGAGCCTAAAGTCGACCCCAACGCGAAAACGATCGCGGAGGCCTACGACGCCTGTACGCAGATGGCCCGTGCCCACTACGAGAATTTTCCCGTCGGACGCCTCGTACCGCGCGAGATGCAGCCCCATGTCCACGCCGTCTACGCCTTTGCCCGCTACGCCGATGATCTCGCCGACGAGGGTTACGCCGGCAGCGCCAGGGCCCAGGGCGTGCAGGACGTGATGACGCCCGGGCAACGCCTCGCCGCGCTCGACGACTGGGAGCGCCAGTTGCTCTCGCCCGCGGGCACGCCCGGCCTCCACTTCATTTTCATCGCGCTGCACCAGACCATCCGCGAGCTCGAACTCCCGCGCAGTCTCTTCACCGACCTCCTCTCCGCTTTCAAGCAGGACGTGGTCAAGCGCCGGTACGCCAATTTTCCCGAGGTGCTCGATTACTGCCGCCGCAGCGCCAATCCGGTCGGCCGTCTCGTCCTCCTGCTGCACGGCGTGCGCGGGGAGGAATTTCATCTGCTCGCGGATCACATCTGCACTGGTCTGCAGCTCGCAAATTTCTGGCAGGATGTCGGCGTCGACTTGGAGAAGGACCGCATCTACCTGCCGGAAGACGACCGCAAGACGCACGGCGTCACTGAGGAGGCGCTCTTCGCTCATCGCGCGGACGACAACTATCGCAAGCTCCTCGCCTTCCAGGTCAACCGCACCCAGGCCATCTTCGACCGCGGTGAGCCGCTCACGCAAAAACTCCGCGGCCTGCTTCGCCTCGAGATCCGGCTGACGTGGCTCGGCGGGACGAAGATCCTCCGCAAGATCGAGGCCATGAACTTCGACACGCTCAACGCCCGCCCCAAAGTCGGCAAGGCCGACATGGTCGCACTCTTTTTCAAGGCCTTGGTTTCATGAGCGAGCCCGCTTCCACCGCCACCATGCCCCATTTGCCGGGCAGCGAGGCCATCACCCAGTCGAGCAAATCGAACCTTGCGCTTTCCTTCGCCGCTCTGCCCGAGGCGGAACGCCGCGCCATGTCGGTCTTTTACGCCTTCTGCCGCGTGGTCGACGACGTGGCCGATTCAACCGAATTGCCCATCGAGGAAAAGCGCCGCCAGCTCGGCGAATGGCGCGAGGAAATCCGCCGCGCCTATCTCAACAAACCCGTCACTCCACTCGGGCAGGAGATGGCGCAAATCATCCGCACCTACCTCATCGCGCCGACGCCCCTCGAGGAAATCCTCAACGGTGTCGAGATGGACCTGACCATCGAGCGCTATCCCACCTTCGCCCTGCTCGATCAATACTGTTACCGCGTCGCCAGCGCCGTCGGCCTCGTCAGCATCGACATCTTCGGCTGCCGCCACGACCAGACCCGCGACTACGCCGTTGCGCTCGGCATGGCCTTCCAGCTCACCAACATTCTGCGCGATGTCAAAAAGGACGCCTCCTTCGGCCGCATCTACCTGCCCTTGGACGAACTCGCCTCCTTCGGCGTGAGCGAGGCCGATATCTTCCAGGGCCACTGGTCGGAGAACATGCGGCAGCTGTTCCGTTTTCAACATCATCGCGCCCGCCATTATTACGCCAAGGCGCACCGCTTGATGGTGCCGTCCGACCGGCCCAAGCTCATCGCCGCCGAAATCATGCGCGAGGTCTACGAAGGCCTGCTCGACGAGATCGAGAAGCGCGACTTCGACGTCATGCGCACGCCGGTGAAGCTCAGCAAATTCGCCAAGGCCCGGCTCGTCCTCCGCGCCAAGGCCGGCGAGAAGCGCGCCCCCGCCCGTCCGCCCAAGCCGAAAAAAGTCGTCATCCTCGGAGCAGGCTACGCGGGCCTCGCCGCCGCCGCGGAACTCACCCTGCGCGGGCACGACGTCACGCTCGTCGAGGGCCGCGCCTTGCTCGGAGGCCGCGCGCACAGCTTCGTCGACACCAAGAGCGGCCTCGTCCTCGACAACGGCCAGCACGTCCTCATGGGCTGTTATCGCGCCACGCTAGACCTGCTCGACCAGTTGGGCGTTCGCGACCGCCTCTATTCCCCGCCCCGCATGGCCGTCCCCTTTGTCAGCGAAAAAGGCCCGAGCCTTCTCGCGGCCACCGCTCCGGCGCCGCTCCATCTCCTCTCGGCCTTGCTCGGTTTCGGCGAACTCTCCGCCGGCGACAAGTGGGCCGCGGTCGGGCTCGCGGTCCGCATGCGCCTCGGCTTCGAGCCCCACGCAGACGAAACCGTCGAGGCCTGGATGCGCCGCTGGCGGCAGACGCCCAACCTCATCCGCGCCCTATGGGAACCGCTCTGCATCGCCGCGCTCAACGAGCCGGTCGCCACCGCCTCGGCCCGGCTTTTCGCCACCGTCATCCGCCGCTCGTTCCTCGGCGGCCCCGACGATTCCGCCATCCTTCTCAGCCGCGTCGGCCTCAGCGAACTCTTCGCGCCCGAGGTCAAACGCCTGCTTGAGATGTGCGGCGGCACCCTGCGTTTGCAGTCGCCCGTCGCCGCGCTCAATTTCGAGGGCTCCACGCTGCGCGAAATCAAATGGCAGGACGGTTCAACTTTACAGCCCGAGGCCGTTGTCAGCGCGTTGCCGTGGCACGTGCTCCGCGGCCTGCTCCCCGCGGAAAGCAAACTCACCCAGGCCTGCCGCCGGATGGAAGACGCGCCCATCGTCAGCCTCCACCTCTGGCTCGACCGCCCCGTCTTGAAGGAGCCCTTTGTCGGCCTGCTCGATTCCCCCGTTCACTGGGTCTTCAGCCGCGACCACATCCACGGTGCCGGTGAGGCCGGGACCGGCCACGTCATCACCGCCGTCGTCAGCGGCGCGCGCGACCTCGTCGAAATGACCGCCGTCGAGCTCGAGGACCTCACCATGAAGGAACTGCGCCGCTTCCTGCCCGAGACCCTCGAGGCCAGGGTGCTGCACCGCATGGTCTACAAGGCCCGCAGCGCCACCTTCGCCGCCACCCCCGGCACCGAGCCGCTCCGTCCCGGCACCAAGACCGAATGGTCCAACCTCTGGCTCGCTGGCGACTGGACCGACACCGGCCTCCCCGCCACCATCGAGGGTGCCATCGTCAGCGGCCAACGCGCCGCCCGCGCCGTGGACGAGGCGGCCCTGTAGCGGCTGCCTTCTTTCCCTGGAGGGGCGATTTCCGTCTCATCCGGCTCGCACAGAGGTCCTCCCTTCCAAGGGGTGTTGCTTCAGGCAACTTTCTTCCGGGGCAGGGAACGGGCGGCGGCCACCACCAGCAGCACACCCGGGCCCAGGAGCGCCCACGTCGGCAGCGCGGGACTGTCGGTACTTGAGCTATTCACCGCGGCCATAATCGAAGGCACGGCTCTTAGGGGAAAACAAAAAACCCTCGTCCCGGCAAGGGAACGAGGGCTTTATGCGAAGATGACTAATTACGGCTTGATGATGGTATAGTTACCACTCCATGTATCGCTGAAGGAAGTGCTGATGAAGTTATTAACGGTGGACCCGCTTGCAGTGCTGGTGGCTTTAATAAACACGGCACTGTTGGATTTGTAGGCAACGGCAACTCCGTTTTGTTGAAAGGGAGTCGAATTCGCAAGCCCTGTAATAAGCCCGCCAGTAGCTCCACTTGGACCTGTGACTGTTGCACTGCCGATATCAGAAAAAACGATAGGCGTCTGATCGGGAGCCGAACTGGTGAGCCCGACTGTGTTGGCGGTGCCAGCCGTGAAGTCCCAACCGATATTGGCTGCTTTCAAGTCATAAGGGGCGCTACCGGTGTACTTGGTGGTATTCCCAATCGCAAAAACCGTAGCATCGTTGGCATACTTGTTGTTAAGGAGGGCATTGGCAACATATTCGCTGGTACCGACAGAAGCGCTGCCTGTACCACTGGGGGCAACTGACGCGCCGCCGGTGCTTCCCGGAAGATAATTCTGATTATTATCATTGGCGTAGGAGAAGCTCAGCAAATTGATCGAACGGGCCGTCTGCATGCCCGCATTTTCCTTGGCTTTTTCGATACCGGACGTGATCGGGCCGAGGGCGATGCCGGCCAAAATGGCGATAATTCCGATGACGACGAGCAGTTCAACGAGCGTGAAACCGTCTCGGCGAAGTTTGCGAGCGGTACGAAAGAGGAGACGGATGTTTAGCATGCAGATACTTTACGGGTTTGACGCAAAAATGTCAAATAATGAAATACGCCTTTTCGCGGGAATTCCTAAAGACGGACGACCCCAAGACCCGGTCACAAAAATTTCGGGAAGAAGGGGTAGGATAAGCGAAGTGATGGGGAATTTTAGAAGTAATTAACGGAATTTATAGTAACGAAGGGATAGTAAATCGGGCACTTCGCATTGCGGCCTCCCCCTCGTTTCCTGTCCGCGTAACTCTATTGCGCTTCCCCCTCCGGTGCGGAAGCCCCACCTTCCTTCCCCCAAAAAATTCCCCACTCCCCAGGACGACACGTCCGCCACCACAGGGAAATGTTTTCCTTTTCAGAGCGGCTGTGGTTTACTCGCGCTCATGGCGAGCCAGGAATCCCTCGAGGAAATCATCCGCAAGGAATGTCTCCCGTTGCGCGATTGCATGCTGACCATCACCGACGCCAACGGCGAGGCCGCCTTCCTCTATTTCAAGGAAGGCGAGTTGATCGAGGCGAATTACGCCGCGCTCTGGGGCAAGGAAGCGCTGGCCCAGATCATCTCATGGAAGCTGGCGGAAAAGACCGTCGCGCCCCTCCCGCTGGGAATCAAGCGCTCGCTCTGGGACCAGCTCGAATTCCTCCTCAATCCCGCCATGGCCCCGACCGCCAGCGGCAAGCTGCCGGTCATTCCCGCCTTCAACGCGCAGAAGCTCGGCCCGGCCAGTCCCTTCGACCGCTACAAGGCGATCGCCGGTCTGCTGAAGCTCGTCCATATCGAGAAAGGCAAGGCCAAGCCGGTCTACGAATCCGAGGAGGCCAAGGCATCGGGCGAGAGCGAAAATACCGACTGGCTGGTCGAGTTCGCCGACCGGGTGAAATCGGTGGGCGACACGCTCGGCTTCGGCTCGTGCGAAAAATGGACCATCGACACGGAGCGCTACCAGGTGGTGGGACTCTGCCACGACGAAAGCTTCATCGCGCTGCTGCGCCGCAAGGACGCCGTGCAGGACGATCTCGAGGCGGCGGTGAACGCGGTGATTGATTAGCCATGGCGACAAAACTTGAAGATGCCCTGCGCAAGGTGACCGCCCTTCCCGGCGTGAAGGCGGCCTTTGTCTTCGACCAATTCCACAACGTCATCGCACGCGACGTGCCCGGCCAGTACAGCAACGACATCCTCAAGCGGATCGCGCTGCAGCTCTACCAACTGGCCATGTTCAGCTGGAAAACGAAGGTGATGACCCAGGAATTCCGGCTCGTCTACGACAAGTACGCGGTCTATGCGCGTCTGTTCGCCAAGAATTTTTACCTCGTCGTCTTCATGGAGAAAAACCTGGAGGCGTCCGATTTCCGGCAACCGCTGAACCTCTCGGTGCTGGTCCTGGACCGGGCGCTCCGCAGCGAGGATGTCTTCGAGTCGAACCGCACCATGGCGAAGGTCGCGCAGCTCGCGGAGCATTCGCTGAAGGAATCGCACGAGTTCGACGAGAGCTTCGCCGGCCAGTTCCGGAAGCTGCTCGTCACTTTCATGGGCCAGACCGGCCGCGACCTGATCGACCTCGCCATGGAGGAGCTCTATCTCTTCCCCCCCGTGCGCAAGGAAGAGGACATGCGGAAGTTGCGGGACTTTGCCTTGGGCCACATCGTCCACCCCGTCAAGCGCCAGATCATCGCACGCGACTCCAAGGAAATCATCCTCAAGATCCTGAGTTCGTCGTAAGATTGATAGCCGCCATACCTTCCGAAGGTGGCCGCCGCTGTCCCTAGCGGCGGAGCTTCCCCTCCCGGTAGCAGTCGCACTCCATTCGACGGTGCCCCCGTCAGCAACCCCAACGGGGTTGTGATCATATAGCCCAGGGTTGTGAGGAACGAACTACCCTGGGTATAGGTCCAAGCTGCGGCCAACCCTGAAGGGGTTGAATCAACCGCGCTCGTGAGAGCGTGATTCACCGCGGTAGCGTCGTACCTCCGGCGGTACTCTTTCCTTGGAGGGACGATCTCCGTATCGCCCGCTCAGCCGCCGTCCCGACGGAGCCCGGCCTTGGAGACACTAACGCCGTGAATGGTGAAATTCGCATCGCCGCTTCACGTCGGCTTGACCTCGCTCCTGCACTGCTCTAGAACCAGTGTTTACTATGTCCACCTTCCTCGACTCCAACAAACGTCCCCCCCTCCCTTCCGATGCCTCCCGGGCCGGACAACCCGCGGTATCCCGTAATACCACGGTTTTGACGGCTGATTGCGAATTCAAGGGAGCGATGGCGTTTTCCGGCGAACTGCAATTGCATGGCCGCCTCGAAGGAACGATCGAGTCCGAAGGCGGCACCCTGACCATCGGCGAGGAAGCCATGATCAAGGCCGAGATCAAGGTCAACGACGTGCTCATTTACGGCAAGGTCCAGGGCAACGTCTACGCCACGGGCCGTGTTGAACTGCGCGGCAAGGCCGAGGTCTACGGCGATCTCCACTGTAACCGCTTGGCGATGGACGACGGTGTGGTCTTCGTCGGTAAATCGAATGCCCTGAGCGGCAAGAACCAGCCGACCAGCGATTTCAGCAAGATGTTCACCCGCCTCGGCGCCGCCCCCAAGTCGAATGGCGCCAAGCCCAATTCGGATTAATTCCGCTTCCGTCATCCTGAGCGGAGGCGATGCCTTTCTGTAGCGGCGGTCTATGACCGCCGACCGCATGAGCAAGAGCACTTTCTCTCGTCCTCGGCGGTCATAGACCGCGGCTACAACTAAACTAATCCTTCGACAAGATCAGGATGACGGACTTTTTCTCCGCAGCTTATTCCACCATAGGCAGTATCCGGTAATCGTCTGCACGGCCAGCACCAGGCTTGCAAGCGACATCACGATCTGGCTCGGCAGGCCGAAAATCCGCCCCGTATGCAGCGCGCCATTCGCGGACATGATGGCCAGCCCCCCCGGTGGATTCCGCGCATCGATTGCGGTAAGGACCGCGCCGCTGTATTGATCGAGGATCACGCGGCAATCGCGAAAATAGCCGGGATACTTCAAGCTCAGCGTATACGCACCCTTCGGATTGGACGGAATAAAGATGACGACGGGCGCCGCTCCCTCAAAACGGGAGGTGGCAATGCCCAGCGCCTGGGTGGCGGTGATGGGGCTCGCCCCCGGTATCACCGTCGATGAAACCTGAAACTGCGGCGGGGTGGAATGAGTGACCGTGTAACTAAACGGTCCAATAATGCCGTCAAACGTCAAAATCAGCCCCGTAACTGCCAGCACGAGAAGGAGAAGCGAAAAGTAGATTCCGAGAGCATAATGCAGATAGAAGGAAAGACCCCTTTTCATGCCGACCTGGCGCACCGGCCACCACAGGTAGATTCCGGTGATGATCAGGAAGACCGAAAAGCCCGTGGCCACGCTCACGATGTTCCTGCCCATGATACCGAGCCAGAGGCTGGTGTGCAGCGAGCGGATGTTGTCGAGGACGGTGGGTGTTTCCCGGGTCCCGATGATCTCCCCGGTGTAGCCATTGACGAAGACTTGCGTCGACTGGAATTGGGCCGAGTAGGACATGTCCGCTTTCTGGGGAAACCAAATCCGCCCGACCTTCTTGTCCGGATAGGCCTTGTGCAGGGCATCCTGGATCGCACTCAACGGCAGGACCTCGCCTTTCGGCACAACCTTGTACAGCCCCGGGTTAAGCAGGTGATCGAGCTCGGGCTGAAACGCGAGGATACTGCCGGTAACCCCCAAGATGATGAGGAACAACCCGGCAATCAACGCGCCATAGAGGTGCAGATTCAGGATCAACTTGCGCATGGCCTTCTACAGGAGGTGCCTGATGCGCGGGCTGAGACGTACAGCCTACGCCTTCTTTGCTTGAGGTTCCTTGTCGCCGCCGACTTCCTTTTCGGGACCGGAAACGGAACTGAAGGGCACGGTGACCATGTCTTTGCGAGGCAAGTCGGTAAGCGTATGGATCGTCTCGATGCCGGCCCGTTCCATGTCGGCGACAAGGCCATGAATCTGGGCGACGAGGAAATTATGGGCGAGATAACAGGGAATCGCGACGCACAGGCCCGCGGCGGTCGTAATCAGCGAGAGATAGATTCCTTGGGAAAGTTCCGCGACGGAAGCCGTCCCGTTGGACTTGTTGATCTGGATGAAGGCCTCGATCATGCCCGTGACGGTGCCAAGAAGGCCGAGCAGCGGGGCGACATAGCCGAGCGTACCGAGAAGGGAGACATTGGCTTCAAGGCGGGGAATTTCGAGCTGGGCGATTTCGCGGACGATCTCGCGCAGCTCGGCGGCGGGAAGGTGGCGCTTGTAGATGGCGGTGCGCACCACGGTGACGATCGGGCCGTGGCCTTCTTCGCAACGGGCAATGGCCTCGGGGAAACTTTGGCGGCGGACGAGAGCCAGGACGCCTGAGAGGAATTCACTGACGTTCATCCGGGAGCTCTTGTAGTAGTACATCCGCTCGATGAAAACGCCCAGCGCCACGACGCTGCACAGGAACAGGATGCCCATCAGGTAGCCGCCCTTTTGCATCAAGTGAAAAGGACCCATGCTTTCCTGCACCGGGGCAATATTGCCCTGTGAAATTTGAGCGAAGAGATCGATGAGCATGGGCGTGGTTACCAGACGAAGGATTTCGATTCAGCGACGACCGTGTCCCCCTTGAGGATCGTGAAGCGCCATGAGCAGACTGGACCATACGCGAGATACGCCTTGTCGACGACGGCAAAATAAGAGCGGGTGGTGCCCGAGACCTTGGGCATCTTTTGCATCAGGGTGCGCACGACTTCCTTGCTCTTGACCTGACGGTATTCGAAGCGGGCCGTGAAATCGCCGGTGGGACCACCATTTGCCCAGGTGATAGTAAAGTAATGGCCCTGACGCGCCCGTAATTGGGCTTGGGTCACCGCGCCCCAGTTAATGTATTTGATTTCGTAAGCCAAGGCGGGATTGCCCGTGCCGTTATAGCTGCTGTCGTCCTGGACGTCATGGATCAGGGGCACTTTGATTTTTTTGTCGATGGCGATTTTCTCATGGATCGCCAGGGCGGCGTTGTCCTCATTTTGCGTTTCCTCAAGGTCGTCGGTCTGGGAGGCCCGGACGAAATGGCGCTGGACGGGGCCGACATCGGCATCCGACGGCCCTTCCTGTTCACGTGGCAAAGGCTTGTCGTAATTGCCGCCGTTGACCGGTTCAGCGGTTGGGGTGGGCAGGCCGATTGGGGTATGCGTCTTTTTAGGCACGGTATTCTGGGCCCAAGCCATGTGGCCGGGCAAGAACACTACCAGTGCAATTAAGGCCATCCAACGCATGGCGCAGGATACGGATGGGGAAGGGGTTATGTCAATCACGTGAAAGCTGTAAAAAGTCGCTTGGTGAGAGCTGCATATGAGGCGAATATCCGATTTTTTCATGATCAAAACAAAGAACAGACTTATGAGACGATGGCAGGCCTTGTCCCTGGTCCATAATGGGCCTTAAGTTAGGTGCCCCCGCATGACTCACCAACTCAGGTCCAGATGCTTGCTCGTCTTGTTGGTCCTCTTCTGGACCGTTACCGCGCGGGCCGGAACACCCAGCTATACTTGGACGACGGTTGTGCCGGAAAACGATAAACGGGCCGCGGACATGCGTGAATTCGATGAATCAATCACGAGTCGGGCGGTGACCGCGATGAATCGCACCGAGCCGGTCTTTCATCAGCAATTGACCTGGCAGCGGGTGCCGTTGTCGCACCTGCTTTCCGTTTCGGCACCGTTTTGCGAACTCGATTTCGACGCGGTGAAACCGATGGTTTTGACGGCACGCGAAAAAACGGTCCTCCGGGAATTTTTTATCCGGGGCGGCTTTTTGATCCTGAGTGAAGACGCCTACCTCTACACCCGGGAGGAAATCAAGAGTGTCAAAAACTGGCCGGCCATCGACTTTGTCACGAAGGATCTTCCCGCGTCAGATCCGAACTTCACCGTGGAGAAAATCACGGAAAAGCATCCCATTTACCATCAGTACTATTCGACCAAGATTCCCCAGGCCGAGCGGAATGAATTAAAGGCCAATCCGAAGCTGCCCGACTTTACCCTTGTTTCATATCGGGGCCATCCGTGTGCGTTTGTCTATGCGAACTACTTTTGCGACGACGAGAAGTGGGTCCCCCTGGTGTGGCCCTTTCCCACCGATACCGAACTGGTTCCGGAAGATTATGCCTTGAACGTGAACCTCTACATTTATGTAACGATGCATTGAGGGCCGGAGACGGTCTTGTCCTTGGTTCGGATGAGGGCGTAAGCTGGGAGATCAAATTGCGCATGTTTCACGACTTCAGACTTGTGTGGTTGATTCTGCTGCTCGGTGTCGCTTTGCCGGTTACCGGACGCGCGGAACAGCCTTCATACACATGGACCGTCCTTGCCCCGGAAAAGGATTCGCGCCCGCAGGACGTGCGCGATTTTGATGAAATCCAGTCCAAGACCACCGTGCGGGACATGAACGCGACCGATGAGGTCTTTCATCACCGGTTGACCTGGCAGAAGGTCCCCATCAAGGAACTGCTCTCCGCTTCCGCGCCATTCTGCGAGTTCGATTTTGATGCGGTGAAGCCGCAGACGCTCACCGCCAAGGAAAAGACGATCCTGCGCGAGTACCTGTCGCGGGGCGGCTTCATCCTCCTCAGCCAGGATGTCTATCCCTATACCCGGGAGGAATACTGGCCCGTCAAGAACTGGCCGGTCATCGACTTTTTCACCAAGGAACTGCCCGCCGCCGATCCCGATTTCAAAGTGGAGCGGATCACGGAGAAACACCCTATTTTCCGCGAATACTATAAGACCCGGATCGTGGAGCCGGAAAAACTCGAGTTGCAGGAAAATCCGAACTCACCCGACTTCACGCTCATCACCTACCGTGGGCGTCCCTGCATTTTCATCTATGGGACCTACGTTTGTGATGGGACGCAGTGGATCACCCTGCCGCGACCGTTCGGAGTCCTTTTCACGGTCAGCACCTATGCCGAGGACAATGCGCTGGACGTGAATCTATACATCTATGCGTCGATGCATTGAGGATGCGATTTAGCCAATTGACAAGCCGGTGCTCTCAATCTTCCAGACTTGACATACCCTGTGATTTTCGCAAGAACCTTTCAAAATTAATACTTAGAAGCGGATAAGTACTTAGTCGATGAAGGGAAACTAATGCACCAAAGCGGCTTTTGTTTGGGTGGTCTTCTTGCCGCAGCAGTCACGTTATTTTCAAGCACGGTAGCTCACGCGCAGGCACAAATTGTTGTTTCAAGCTATCCGACCAGTACGATTGGAACATACGACGCTTCGACCGGAACCGCGACCAATCCCTCGTTAGTGTCCTTGGGAACGAGTGGATTTGGTTTCGTTGTGGTTGAAGGAAATAATCTCTACGCTTCGAACAGAGGTGACGGCACGGTGGGAGAATACGATTTTACCACGGGAGCTGTAATAAATGCCTCGCTAGTCACCCCGGGGGGAGGTTCTTATCCCTATGGTATAGCAATCTCTGGGAACAGTCTTTTTGTCGCTAATGGTACAATTGGAAAATATGACGCTACCACAGGAGCCGTAATCAACGCATCTTTCATCTCCGGATTGTCTACCCCCATCGATATCGAGATCTCGGGAAATAATCTCTATGTGGTGAACGGCAACGGCAATACGATTGGGGTTTATAACGCCACCACAGGAGCAGTGATCAATGCTTCACTGATTTCCGGGTTAAATGCTCCTGCTGGACTGACCATCTCGGGAAATAATCTCTATGTGGCAAATTTGGGAGGCAATACAGTCGGAGAATATGATGCCACCACCGGAGTTGCGATTAATGCGACTTTGGTCTCGGGGTTGAATTTCCCGGCGGACGTTGCTGTTTCCGGAAATAATCTTTTTGTCACAAACGGCGGCAGCAACACGGTTGGGGAATACGACGCCACTACGGGAGCTTTAATCAATTCGTCATTCATCACGGTGAATGCACCATTGGGCATTATCGTCGTGCCGGAGCCTTCGCATGCGGCAACAATCCTGTTGGTACTGGGATTGGGTCTGTATTTTTGGAAGCGTTTTGCCGCTTCGAGATCAGCCTGCCGGACCAATCGGCTCTGAGGCAAACTAACGCTAGGATCTATTCGGCGATAAGATCGTATTCCTTCGCGGCAAGCACGGTGACTTCGGCGAATTGACCGACGGGGAGGGATTCGGGAACGAAGACGCGGGCGTCGACGTCGGGGGCGTCGGCTTCGCTGCGGGCGATGCCAGGAGCCTCGAGGAGGACGCGGATCTTTTTGCCGATGGCGGCGGTGGTCTGCTCCAGCGCGATGCGGCGTTGCAGGGCCATGGCTTTTTTCCAGCGGGCCTCCTTGGTGCGGGCGGGGAGGTGGCCTTCGCGCTTCGCGGCACGGGTGCCTTCTTCCTTGGAATACTTGAAGACGCCGAGCCGCTCGAAGCGGACGTCCTGGATGAAGTCGAGCAGGGTGTCGAAGTCTTCCTGCGTTTCACCGGGGAAACCGGCGATGAAGGTGGTGCGGAGCGCGATGCCGGGGACGCCCGCGCGGATGCGCTTGATGAGATCGCGGATGTGTTGCGAAGAGGTCTCCCGGCGCATGGCCTCGAGCATATTGTCGGAGATGTGCTGAAGCGGCATGTCGACGTAGCGCGCGACCTTGGGGCACTCGGCGATGGTCTGGATGAGCTCGTCGCTCCAATGCGCGGGGTGCGTATAGAGGAGGCGGATCCAGAAATCGCCTTCGATTTTATTCAGTTCGCGCAGGAGATAGGTGAGGGAATCGCCGCGGGAGGAATCGACCAGCGCGCGCGGGCCGACTTTGCCTTCCCATCGATCCATGCCGAAGTAGGTCGTGTCCTGGGAAATGAGGTTCAGTTCCTTCACGCCCTCGGCGATCATTTGACGCGCCTCGGCGACGATGGAGTCGACGGTGCGGCTGCGGTGGCGTCCGCGCATTTGCGGGATGATGCAGAAGGAGCAGGGATGATTGCAGCCCTCGGCAATTTTGACGTAAGCGGTATGGGACGGGGTAAGGCGAAAGCGGGGTGTGTCGTAATCGGGAATGTACTTGGGCTGCGGCGTGACAAAGTTCTCCGGTGCCTCGTCCTCGACGCGGTCCTTGGCGAGGATGCCTTCGATGATCGGGACGATTTGCGTGAGCTGGTCGAGGCCGATGAAGGCATCGACTTCGGGGATGGAGGAGCGCAGTTCGCCTGCAAAACGCTGCGCCATGCAGCCGGCGACGATCAACTTTTGCGCGTGATGGCGGCGGCGCATGCCGCGGTTCTGGTTGGCCTCGAGAATGGCGCCGATACTTTCCTCCTTCGCGGCGTCGATGAAGGAACAGGTATTGACGATCATCACGTCGGCCTCGTCCGCATTCGGTGTGAGGGCCATGCCGGCCTTGTGCAAATGGCCGGCCATGATCTCGGAATCGACGAGGTTTTTCGCGCAGCCGAGGGAGACGAGGCCTACCTTGACAATGTGGGGCTGGCCCACGCTCTCACGAGCGTGGCTGCTTTGGGCAGTGGGAGTGGAAGCGCTCACGGTTGGTGCGATTCCACGACAAAGGTCTCGGGGGTTTCCTGGTCGCTATGGGGGCCGTAGTTGACTCCGTCGAGCTTGATGTTGACGGCGGCAGGGACGCCGACATTAATCGAGAACTTTTTGCCGTCGAACCCAATGGACTGGCCGCTGCGCAGCACGGAAGCATAGAGGGGTTTGTCGCCATCGGGAGCATCCTGCGAGGTCACCCGGACAAACGAATCCTGCGAGGCGATCAGGACCAGGCGTTTGTCTGGCGTCGCGGTTGGAGGAGTTCCATTGGCCGGTGTGGGAATTGGCGCCACGGGGCTGGCCGGCTGATGGACGGGGCTCGAGTTTGATTGCCGGGCCGAGAGCGACGCGACGGTGACGGTTGGCGCTGGGGCTACCGGTGTGGCAGGCACAGCGGGCGTGGGAACCGGAGGAGTCGAGGCTTCGTTGAGATCAACGGGAAGGGCCCGGGGAGGAGTTGTGGTGGTGGTCGGCACCAAGCCTGGAGCACTTTGCGGCGTCGGTGTTGAGGTCGACACAGATGAAGGCGCATTGGTCAGTTCGGAGGGATCGACCGGGAGGGCCCGGACGGCCTTGACCGGAGTATTCGGAGTGAGAACGGCATTAGTGCCGCCAGCCAATTCGGAAGGATTGACCGGCAAGGCGCGGACGCTGCTGGGAGCGTTGGTATCGACGGGGGGAGTCTCGGGAGTTACCGCAACGGCAGGCGGAGGCGTATTGGAATCGACCGGGAGGGCCCGGGCCACCGGTTCGCTCGAAGCACTGTTGGTATTGGTCGAGGGACTGGTCATGTCTGCCGTGGCTGTTTCAGAGGTGGGACCGCCGAAAGGCGAGCGGAGTTCGCCAATCTGGTAGAGTTTGAAAAGAACGAAGCCGAAGATGCAAAGGACGATGCATCCGAGGCCCATCAGGACATAGAGCCCGGTAAAATCGCGGTGAGCCACGCGGGGTGGCATGGCTGTTTCCGGGAGATAGCCGACGTTGGAATCGCTGACCAGGTTGGGAGTGTCGTCGTCGGGGAGCTTGTTATCGAGTTGGCGCAGGAGCTGGTATTCATTAAGGCCGAGAGCGCGGGCATAGGTGCGGACGAAACCACGGGCATAGGCCGGGCTGGTAAAATGGGAATAGTCGTCCGCCTCAAGATCGCGCAGACGGTCGACCTTGATTTTCGTTTCGCGGGCGGCGAGCTCGGGTGTCCAGTTCTTGGACAAGCGTGCCTCCTGAAGTTGTTTTCCGACTGATTTCATCGCAAGGGGTTAGTATAGGGACTTCCTTGGCGAGTTTCAAGATAGACCGCAGCAAGCCTGGGTCATCAGCTCCCGGAGGAAAGGCTGGGTTTCACGAGAAAGCGCTCATTGCAAGCCGTGCTAACCGACGGAATAGTTTAGGATGGAAGGAGATAAATGAGCTCTTCCTCAAGATTGCGCTGAGTACATTGCTGATTGGGGCATCTCCGAAATCAGTTGCCGGAACACTTCCTTAGCCGCCTTGCCAGCTCCATTGACCATGATTTCCCTGTTGGCGATGATCTGGATGTGCCGTGAGACCACCCATGACATGACTCGAATTCCTCCATTTCGTGATGAAACGGTCCTGAAGCTTTGCGGGATTATCTTTGAGCCTCAGGCAGATAGAGGACCGAGCCGCGCAAAGGTTGCTTTTCAAAGGGCCATGTCTTAGTTATAGGAGTGGAGAACGATTTGTTCACATGACGCGGATCTTCTGCCGCCGGACCCTGAAGGCTCTTTTTTTTGGAGCTGCCATGGGAGCGGTATGGCTGTTTGCAGGACGGATTCACGCCGCAGACGAACCGGCTCCGCGGGCGCTTGATCATGTCCGGCTCCAACTCAAGTGGGTCCACCAGTTTCAATTTGCGGGTTATTATGCGGCGATTGAGCAGGGTTACTACCGCAAGGCGGGGCTGGATGTCGAATTGATCGAAGCGCAACCCGACGTGAATCCGGTGAATGCCGTCCTTGAGGGCAAGGCCGAGTTCGGAGTGGGAACGTCGAGCCTACTGCTGGAACGTGCGCATGGCAAACCGGTCGTCGTGCTGGGTGTGGTCTACCAGCACTCACCCCTGATCCTGATTTCCCGGAACGACACGGGCATCAGTGACATCCACGATCTCGTCGGCAAGCCGATCATGATCGATGCCCAAGGCGCCGATATTTATGCCTATTTCAACGCCGAGGGGGTCGATTCGTCGAAGCTCAACGTCCTGCCGCAGCAGTTCGATTTACGGACCCTGATCAATGGAAAAGTTGCCGCGACTTCGGCCTATTCGACGGACGAACCGTTCCAGTTGCGGGTGCTCGGGGTCGGTTTTACCGAGTTCAGTCCCCGCGAAGGCGGGGTCGATTTCTACGGAGACAATCTCTTCACGACCGAGGAACAGATCAAGGATTATCCGGAGCGGGTACGGGCTTTTCGAGCGGCCAGTTTCCAAGGCTGGAGCTATGCGCTCGCGCACAAGGAGGAGATGGTCGACCTTATCGAGCGCAAATACAACCGGGGCCGGAGCCGGCCACAATTGCTTTTCGAGGCCCAGCAGACGGAGCGCCTCATGCATCCCGACCTCATCGAAGTGGGCTACATGAACCCAGGCAGGTGGCAACATATCCAGAATACGTTCGAGGAGCAGGGACTTTTGCCGAAGCCGATTGACCTGAAACCATTTCTGTATGACCCGAATCCGAAGCCGAACCTGAAACTGCTCTACGGATTGTTGATGGTGCTGGCCGTGATTGCGATCGGCGCGCTTTTCTGGCTCCTCCCGCTCATGTACCTGGCCCGCAAGCGACGCCTGGAAATTGAACGCCGCATCCTGATCGAGAGGAAACTCCTTTCCTCGATGGAGCGGACCGAGGAGGCCCTCGCCGCCCAGAGCCGGTTCCTGGCCGTGCTTAGCCACGAAGTGCGGTCGCCCATCGGGGGTATTTCACGGCTCCTTGAATTGATTCTTCTCGAGCAAAAGGCGCACTTGCCTGCATCGCTGAATGATGACCTCCATGTTTTGCAGCAATCGGCCCAAAGCCTCTACCAATTGGTGGACGGCCTGCTCGAGTGGTCCCGCTGTGAGGCGGACGGCGTAGAATTGGAACTGGCCGCCATCCAGGTGAAGCCTTTCGTCGAGGACCTACAAAAGTTGTTCATGCCGCTGGCGGAGACGAAGAAACTCGCCTTCAGTTGTAGCGTTGGTGCGGGCGTCCCCGGGGCGATCCGGAGTGACGAGTTGCGTCTGCGCCAGATCATTTCCAACCTGCTAGCCAACGCGATCAAATTCACGGACAAGGGGGCGGTGACGCTGATCGTCGAACAGGAGGCGGAGGCAGCACCGGGTTCGCCCTGCCGGATTCTCTTTGCCGTAAAGGACACCGGCATCGGCATCCCCGCCGGGGCGATGGGCCGCCTCTTCAAGCCTTACACGCAAGTCGATTCATCAATTGCGCGGAAGTTTGGCGGCACCGGGCTGGGACTGTCGATCTCGCTCCATTTCGCCAAGCTGCTCGGAGGCAAGATCACGGTGAAGAGCGAGCCGGACCATGGCTCCACCTTCACATTGGAGATCATGGCAGAAGCCGTGACCGAAGCTTCACCGGTTGCTGGTATGCGGGATGCTCCTGCTAATCGAAGTACCACGGCGGGGGGATGAGTTGCTGGCGCCAATGGAAGGCGTCAGGTGTTGAGTTCCTTTGCCGGGGGGTATTTCATAAAAGGTCAAATCGCCCGCAACTTTTAGGTAGCGCTTTTGTTTTAAAGTCGGCTCAATCCGTTCCTTCACTTTAACCTGGCTAAACCCTGATAAAACCATGACTCAACACCGCCGTTGCCCAGTTCCCGTCAAACTTCTTTGTACCTTCACGCTCGCGTTCCTGCCCTGGCTGGTGCAGGCCGAGCCGGCTAAGACGGCGTCCAGCCCGTCCACTTCATCTGACGGGGTCAAGTTGGATACGGTGAACGTCACGGCCAAGATCGATCCCAACATGCTGATGGAAGACCAGCTGATCGGCCCGAACCAGCAGCCGCTTTGGACGACGGCGCGGCGCTTCGCCACCACCCGTATCTACGTGCTGGCCCCGTGGGAACTCGAGGTCGAGCAATGGTGGAAGGGCAAATTCCCGGACGGCGCCAGCAACCCCATAGAGAACCTGTTCCAGACCGAATATGGCATGGGCCTGCCCTACCGGTTCCAGCTCGACCTCTATGAAAACTACGGCGGCAACAACAGCGACATCCGTCAGGACAGCATGTCCGTGGAGCTCCGCTACGCCCTGGCCAACTGGGGAAAGATCCCGCTCAACCCCACGCTCTACGCCGAGTGGAAATTTGGTTTCAACGGCAATCAGGACACCTACGAATTGAAGCTTCTTCTCGGGGATCTCATCCCCGAGAAGAA